>Ga0315554_1000102_pt1 | contig 42130 bp, 49 predicted proteins | sample SalMarSW160370MG_FD_202114 | JGI IMG/M metagenome (GOLD analysis project Ga0315554, IMG submission 202114) | Salt marsh sediment microbial communities from the Plum Island Ecosystem LTER, Massachusetts, United States - Salt Marsh Sediment SW1603-70 ...
GTAAAATAGAGATTCTATAAGTATTGTTGTTTCTATCTATTATAAGATATATAATGCCAAATAAGATGGCTTTAGCATTTGATGAGATAGGATATTGGTCAGAGATAAAGCTAGATATCATTAGGAAATATGCTCTACAATACTCTAGGATTCTATCAAGTCAAAGGGATCCTGAATTATACCATGTATACATAGATGCTTTTGCTGGATCGGGAAAACATATTTCAAGGACTACAAGAGACCCTATACCTGGAAGTCCACAAATTGCTTTAGATATTATCCCCGCTTTTAGAGAATACTACTTTATCGATATTGATGGAGCCAAGGTAGCTGAACTAAATAAAATGGTAGCAAATCGCCCCGAAGCCCATGTTCTAGAAGGTGATTGTAATAAACGTTTACTAAATGACGTATTTCCGAATGTAGAATTTGATGACTACAAACGTGCTTTTTGTCTTTTAGATCCGTATGGGCTAGATCTGGATTGGACTGTGTTGCATAAAGCAGGACAGATGAAATCAATAGAGATACTCCTTAACTTCCCAGTGATGGATATGAATCGTAATGCACTATGGATTAATCCTGAAAATCTTAAATCATCATTAATCGAGAGAATGAATTTGTTTTGGGGTGATGATTCTTGGCAAAAAGCCGCATATGCACAGCAACTTGACTTTAATGGTAAGATAAACCTTCGCAAACTAAGGAATACAGAAGTTGCGAATGCCTTTAGAAAGAGGTTAAAGGATGTCGCAGGATTTGAGCATGTATCTCAGCCGTTACCAATACGAAATTCTAATAATGCTGTTGTTTATTATCTTTTCCATGCATCCCAAAAACCTATTGCTGTTAATATAATGAAATACATTTTTGACGACTACAGATACAGAAATTATTAAAAAGGAACAATGTAATGGCACAATCAACATCTATTGAATGGACAGACTCAACATGGAATCCTGTTACTGGATGCTCCAAAATTAGTTCAGGATGTACAAACTGTTATGCTGAGCGTATAGCTTTCCGACTAAAAGCTATGGGTAATCCAAGCTATGCAAACGGATTTACGGTAACACTCCATGAAGAATTGCTTAAATTACCGTTAAAATGGAAAAAACCACATACCATATTCGTTAATTCGATGAGTGACCTATTCCATGAAGATATACCTGAAGAATTTATTATGCGTGTGTTTGATGTTATGCACAAAGCGGATTGGCACCGCTATCAAATTCTAACAAAAAGATCAAGAAGAATGTTAGAAATGAGTTCAAGATTACATTGGATGCCTCATATATGGATGGGTGTAACGGTTGAGGAACAGGAATATATATACCGTATTGAACATCTTCAACAAATTAATTCAAGTGTAAAGTTCTTATCTCTCGAACCGCTTCTTGGACCTATAACTAATATTCCTCTTAACGGTATTGATTGGGTGATTGTCGGAGGAGAGTCAGGACCAAAATCACGGCCGATAAAAAAGGATTGGGTGCTTGATATCCGTGACCAGTGTCAAGATAATAGAGTACCGTTTTTCTTTAAGCAATGGGGAGGGATAAACAAGAAAAAGGCTGGACGAGTGCTTGAGGGGCGTACCTGGGACGAAATCCCATCTTTATTATCAAGTCCACAATTAATTTAGATTTCCCTCTCCCATAAAACTCAGCACTTACTGCAAAGAGCCCCTAGAGATATAGTCGCTGAGGTGTATACCCTACCCCCCTATAGTATTTGACAAACTTTAGAAAAAGTTGTAAAAGAAGGCAGCTATCGATGAAAGGAGGGTATAAATTATGGCAAAAAGTTTCATGGAGAAACGTAATGACCCAAAATATGTAGCGGATATGGCAGGCGCGAGTGCTAATTGGGGTGTAGCTCTCTGGATTCTTGGCTTTATATTCGCCATATTAGGCATCAGTGCTGATGTCAACGGCACCCTTGGTCTGACCATGATGGCCTGGTTCATGCTAGCAATCGTATTTCATCTGGCTGGTTTGTCTTATTGGATCGGCTGGGCATTGGCTGTGTATTTAAAGAAGGAATAGACGTACAAACTGCTTTTATAACTGATTCAGGCTATCTGACTGACTGAGCGGTCAAGGGTTTTTATATATTATATATAGGCGCTCCGGAAGAAGCGTAACAGCTAATTAAACGTTGGTAAAATCTAGCGAGGATATATATGGAGGCGGTGATGGGGCAAGGGCGGGGGAGACGATGTGTTGACAAATAGCACTAAAAATGTTAAAAAGACAAAATTTTATAAAGAGGAGATGAAAAATGGCAGAAGTTCCCAAAGATATGAAATTCCTGTTATTTGGAAAGGGCGCCAGGTGGCATGCAAAGATGTCAATGGCTTTAGATTTTCTGGGCATAGCAATACTGATAGTGGCCATCATAGCCGATGCTACCAATAATACGCTTGGTCTGGAGACAACCCACTGGTTCATACTGGCACCGGCACTCTGGATACTGGGACTGTGGGCATGGTTAACAGCATTAAGTGCTGCCAGGGAGGGGTAAACATACCCGCTGTTAAAGCGACTAGTGCTACTTAAATCACTTGTCAATCGGTGTGTATTTGTATATTATCGGCACTCCGGAAGAAGCGGATGGGAAAAAGGGGGAGTGATATAACCTCACCCCCTACTGCAAAGACCCACCGGAGATATAGTCGCTGAGGAAGCGGACTTTGTCGTCGGTCTCTTCCAGCTTGAAGCCGATAAGGTCGCGCATGGTAATCATACCGATAACCTTTTTATCGTCCACCACCGGGAGGTGCCTGATTCTCTCCGTCCTCATCGTGTTGATGGCATAATCAATATCATCGTCCGCCTGGGCAATCGCCACTTTACGCGACATGACATCCTGCACCTTGCATTTAGAGCAGTCGGTGGAGCCGGTAAAGCACTTCCTGACGATATCCCTCTCGGTGATGATGCCCACCAGCCCGCCTTTATCGTTACACACCGGGAAAGAACCCCGGTCATGCTCAATCAGCTTGTCGACAATTGACGAGATAGTATCATTGGGACTTACCGTAATCGCAACCCGGTGTTTCATGTCCTTGCTATTTAAAAGTTCTCCCAGCTTCATTTTCTGCCTCCTTCTAAAATATCCCTAAGCCTTCCTCTTCCTCTCCTCCTTCTGGCATCGCTTTTCCGCCTTGAGCCTTTCCTTCTCTTCCCGTTTTTTCATCGCGGCCTCAAGCTCCAGCTGCAGGGGGCTTTTATATTCCCTTCCCTCCGCCTCCGCCATCTCTCTCCCCAGCGCTTCCCGGTCCTTGTGGAATCCATCCCGGCTAATCGCCTTAAACCTCCTCGTAGCCCAGCTACCGAAGAAATAGTTAGCGCGGAAATTATCTATCTCTTCCCAGGCACTGAAGTTAATAGCCATACGTTTCTGTTCTTCATAGTCCACATCGGCATCAGGTTCCCCGTCAGACGCCAGTCCACCAGCCTGCGCCTGCCGCAGCCGTTTTTGATCCTGATAAAGCCGCCGGTAAGCCCTCCCGGGGACGGCGAATATTGTCCTAAAAAATCCCATAATTATCTTCCTCGGTGCTTAATACTTTAGCAAAGCTACTCTGACTATATGTATTATACACTTTTCATGTCAATTTTGACTATTAAAGGCTGAGTTTAGCACTGGTGATTCTCGGATATTCTCCCCCTGTCCCCCTCTCAAACGGATTTATCTTTTATACCTGTATTTGATTATATTTGAGAGGGGGATAAATTTTAAGAGGGGCTGATGCCCCTCTACGCAGGCTACTCCCCTTTTAAGAAGGAGAAAAATCCTCCTTAGTCCCCCTGCCTTCGCCGAAGCGGCTATAGTAGGCAAGCCTTTACGAAAGGGGGAGACGGGGTGGGGAAAAACTAACGGACACTAATACGATGATACTGGGCGGCCCGGGTGGGAAAAGATATCTTGTATTTTTGACTTTTTATACACGGGTAGATAATATAATAAATAGACACATTATCGATATATCGAAAGACCGGACGGATTGAGCCATACCCGCCCAGACACATTTCAGATAAGATGTTTGAACAACTGTTTACAGAATTCCTGACGAGCGACGATACCCTCCGCATATACGACGGCGACAGGCTGGTGTTCTCCTCGAAAAAGGAGAGACTAATGCCGCTGATGGAATACCTCGGCGGAGCGGCCTCTCAACATAAAAATGTCACGATATTCGATAAAGTCATGGGCAACGCCGCCGCCCTGCTCTCGGTCAAAGCGGGCTGCCGTGAGGTCCGCAGTCCCCTGGGCAGCGAACTGGCGGTGAAAACCCTCGATAGATACAGCATCACCCACCACCTCACGGCCACCGTGCCTTTTATAACACAGGCGGATGGTAAAACCATGTGCCCCATGGAAAAGCTTTCAATAGATAAAGAACCGGAGGAATTCTACCGGGTGCTGAAAGCCCGCATCTAAGCCAACGCACCGGCAGACTCCTGCTGAAAGGAGAACGCGTGAAAAAGATAAGACTCGGTAAGACGGATATGATGGTAACGCAGATAGGATTCGGGGGTATCCCCATCCAGCGACTCTCGGATAAAGACGCCGTGAACGTCGTCAGGAGATGCCTCGACCTGGGCATAAATTTCTTCGATACCGCCAACGGCTATACCACCAGCGAGGAGCGCATCGGCAAAGCGATAAAAGGGCGGCGCCGTGAAGACATTTTCATCGCCACCAAGACCTTTGCCCGCTCCCATGAAGAAATAAAAGAGCACCTCGACCTGAGCCTGAAACGGCTTAATATAGAATATATAGACCTTTACCAGTTCCACCAGGTCGGCGACCTTGATGCCATGAAAAAAATCCTCGACCCCGAAAACGGGCTGATCCGGGACTTCGAAGACGCCAAAAAAGCCGGCAAAATACGGCACATCGGCGCCACAGTTCACAAGCTGGACACCGCTAAAGAGCTGGTAAAAAGCGAGCGATTCGAGACCCTCATGTTCCCGTTTAACTTCATTACCTGCGAGCCCGCCGACGAACTGCTGCCCCTCTGCCGCGAACATGACGTCGGATTCATCAATATGAAGCCGATGGCCGGGGGCATGCTGGAAGATGCATCCGTAGCCTTCAAATACCTCTTCCGGTTTCCCGATATTGCGATAATCCCCGGCATCGAAAAGGTGAGCGAGATTGAAGAAATAGTCAGCTTATACGAAGACCCCCACGAAATGACCGCCGCCGAGAAAGAAAAAATGGGACAGCTCCGGGAGGAACTGGGAACCCGGTTTTGCCGTCGCTGCGAATACTGCCAGCCGTGCCAGCAGGGAGTCCCGATATCGATGTTGATGGCTTTCCCTTCCTTCGTCAAACGCCTGCCTCCCGACTGGTACCTTAAAAACCCTCACATCCCCGATATGATGGAGAAAGCCACCGAGTGCATCGAGTGCGGCGAGTGCGAAACCAGATGCCCCTATAACCTGCCGATAAGAGAGATGATTAAAGAAAGTTATAACCTGTTTAAAGAAATGAAAGCGACTCACTCAAATTAGTTTTCTTGAAAACATCGGGGGATAAAAGTATACTAAACGATATATCATTTCCGAGTATTCAGTAACGGAAGGAGAATAGCGTATGTCAAGAGCCGAACTGGAAAAGTATATCAGAAAAGGAGTGGTGACCTCGGAGACACCCCATTCCGAGGTTTCCGCGCCGCGCCTGGGCCTGCACAGCGATAAGGAATACGGTAATATGAATTTCTCCATGAGCTGGTGGGCAATCACCGAACCTTTCGAGATGGTCTCGGAGTGCCATGCTCATGATTTCGGGCAGTTCCTTATTTTTGCCGGCGGAGACCTGACCAATATGCCCGACCTGGGCGGGGAGGTGGAACTGACCCTGAGCCTCGACGGCAAGAACCTGGAGAAATTCGTCATCACGGAAGCCACTACCGTCTATGTCCCGGCGGGACTGTACCACTGTCCGCTGAATTTCAAGAAGATTAACGACCCCAAGAAACCGATTCTTTTCCATGACCTGTTCTTTTCACCGGAATATAAAAGGAAAGATTAAATAATACTAACGAAAAAGTGAAATAGGAATTGTTATAATAGCGGGCATGCGTCGAGTGAGAGGGACAGGTGTTTGCCCGCTACGCGTCTATTCAACCGGAAAACGAGTAATTTTAATATGCTGATACGCCGTTATCAAGCAGAGGACAATAAAGAGGTTAAAGACCTGCATTACGCCGGCCTGGCTCAGTTCGGCGCGGCGGAAGACCCTTATCATGACAGCGACCTCGATGATATAGAAGGCATCTATATCAATAACAACGGTGATTTCCTGGTCGGCACCGAGGGAAACGAAATCGTAGCGATGGGGGCTGTCAAGAAAATCACGACTACCCGCGGTGAAATCAAGCGAATCAGAGTCGGAAGAGAGTACCAGAGACGCGGTTACGGACAGACGATTTTATCAAGGCTCGTGGAGCTGGCAATGGAGCTGGGATATACGGAATTATGCCTGGACTCCACCGACAACAACGCCGCGGCACAACGTCTTTTCGAGAAGTGCGGCTTCGCAGAAACACACCGCGGAAAGGTCGGTACCTACGACCTTATTTTTTATATAAAGAAGTTAAACGAGGGAGGTAAATAACATGGACATGAATGTAAAACAAAAATTCCTGACACTCTGGAAGAAATATTTCAATGACGCCGAGTTACCCATCACATTCTATTACACCGATGAGACCGGCCATGGTGAATTAGTAAAACCCGGCTCAGAACCGCGGTGCGTCATCGGGGCGCTGGTCAAGGTGCGTGACGGTGCATCTCTCGCTTTTAACGTTGACGGGGTGGGCTGTCCGGGGGGTAAAAGGTACCTGGGATTCGCGGAAAACATCATGCCGGAATTCGAATATTTCCTTTCCTGCGGTATCCCCGGCAAGCTGGAAGGCGAACGCTACAAGAAGACACCGGAAATGGTGAAAGAGACAATGGAGGGCTGGCCGGTATTGAAAGCCCCCGGTCGTTTTATCGTCTTCAAGAGATGGGACATGCTTTCAGAAGAGGACAAACCGGAGGTGGTTATTTCCTTCGCTAAGCCGGACGTGCTTTCAGGTCTGTTCACCCTCGCCAGTTTCGATGAAGTCGGGCAGGACATGGTTATAGCGCCTTTCGGGTCGGGCTGCTCCACCATCGTGCAATCCCCTTACCTGGAAAAGGACTCCGAAAACCCCCGCGGAGTTATCGGCATGTTCGATGTTTCGGCGCGTCCTTTCGTCCCCAAAGATATGCTGACATTCTCCACACCGATGAGCAAGTTCATCCGGATGATTGACAACATGGAAGAGAGCTTCCTGATTACGCCGTCATGGGCCAAGGTGCAGAAAAGAATTAAATAGTTTACAACTTTATAGAGAACAGTGGATATAAAGAGGAGTTTTCCATGACCAAAGTCAGTCTGGTAAATACCGCAAATAGGACCGAGGGAACCCGTAGAGCAATCGAGCTGCTGGACATCAACCCGGTAAAGGGTAAAGCGGTAGTCCTCAAGCCGAATTTCAATACCGCCGACCATGCCCCCGGTTCCACCCATAACGATACCCTGCGCTCGCTTGTTTTGAAGCTCCAGGAGATGGGCGCCAGTAAAATAACGCTGGCGGAGCGGAGCGGACCGAGCGACACTACCCGGCACATCATGGAGACCAAGGGCATCCTGCACATGGCCAAAGAACTGGGATTCGATATCCTCAATCTACAGGAAATGGACAGGGACGGCTGGGTACTGGTAAAACCCGAGGACAGCCACTGGGAAAACGGCTTCCTCTTCCCGAAGATATACCGGGAAGCGGAATCAATCGTACAGACCTGCTGTCTGAAGACGCACCAGTTCGGCGGACACTTTACATTATCGCTGAAATGCTCGGTGGGCATGGTGCCACCGGGACTGCGAGGAGAGAGCGAATATCCCTATATGAACGAGTTGCACCGCTCTCCACACCAGCGGCAGATGATTGCCGAGATAAACACGGCCTATACGCCCGACCTGATAGTGCTCGACGGGGTGGAAGCGTTCGTGGAGGGCGGACCGCACATCGGCAAGCGGGTCAACGCCAACGTAATCATAGCCGGTACCGACCGCATCGCTATCGACGCGGTGGGGGTGGCGATTTTACGCATGCTGGGAACAACGCCGGAGGTGAGCCGGGGCAAAATCTTCGAGCAGGACCAGATAGCCAGAGCCGTGGAACTGGGGCTGGGGGTAGAATCACCAGAACAGATAGAGATAGTGACCGGCGATAAAAAGAGCGAGGAATACGCGGAGAAGGTGAGGGAGGTACTCAGCAAAGGCTAACTTATTTAAAATGACCTATCCCCCTGCCCCCTTCTCTTTGGATTAAGGGAAGGGGGAATAGTTTTTATAAGAGGGGCTGGTGGTTCAGATGAATTACGAACGATGATAATCGGGGAGATGCCATGTAAATGATACCTGAGCCCCAAACGGAATACCAACGCCAACTGAGTAACTCTGCGGGTGATGTTTATTTGCTATTTCTCTTGCTTTCTTGAGCAATTGACCCACTTTTTCTTTGCCAGGGAAACGTGCTGTCGTGCCCATCGTAATCTCTGGCAGGGGTCCAACCATCTCTTGTAGATTCATAATTTCAATCAAATCTTTTTCTAGTTCTGGTGTGAAATAGTCCATATAATTCTTACCGAATTCCATAATGAGAGCCTCCTCAAATAGACCACTCCAAGACTAATAGCCATTAATTACTAGACCTTGCCTCATTCTATGGAGCTACAAAGGTAACTTCACCATATTTATTATGAATACGGAAGCTACCATTCCCGTCGGAATCTGTATCTAGGGCAAAAATTTGTTCACCGAAGCGATTATGAAAATACATTCCAAATCCTGCTGCTACTTTTCCTATAAAGGCTTGGCCGCTATTTTCCCCACTAAATAGAAAGAGGAATCCGTCACCGTGTACGCTACTTCCCAACTCAACAGCTATTTTATCTCCAACATATAGATCCAGTACTGGTTTATTACCATATTGGTCAGGGCCCAAATACGCAAATGTTTGTCCATTATCTTTAATGTAAAGTTTTGAAAGCGTTAACTCATTAATATTACTTAGTTGTTTAGTTATTTCTTGTCCTATTATGTCTTTTAACTGTCCAGTGGCTATCTGTTGAGCGACCTCTTCTTGTACAATATTCCTGATATCTTCCTCAGTTAGACCTGACTGCTGACAACCAGCAAACGCTATTACCATTATGAGTACTACTACCAATAGAACAAATTTACGCATATTCCCTCCTTTCAAGTATGATTAATTTGCTCTAGTCTAGCCCTCTGCTAGTAGTCTGTCAATACATTAAGAGGCCGAAGTGGGCTGGCCATACCATTATTTTTGAAAACTTCAGTTGTGCTATCATATTTAATAATTTCAACAGATATATTAATCGAACATTTGGGGGGGCTAAACTGAAAGGGAGAAGAAGATATGAGTCATGAAAAGATAGGTAGGATTGCCACAATTTTTGGGTGGCTGGCTACTATTGGAATTGTCCTCCTTCTACTTTTAAAATTAGACATTATTGATATTGTATTTTTACCCTTAGTTATTGCGGTACTTAGCATCGGATTCCTAGGTGTAATTGTATTTGGCGGCTGGTATTATTATTTTTAGACAGCGATTAGAGCTTTATAAAAAGGACTATAAGAACTTTCATCTCTACTCTTTTCTTCCCCCTCCTTTCGTAAAGGAGGGGGATCGAGGGGTAGGATTCCATTAAATAATAACTTCCCCCTCTCCTTGACAGGAGAGGGGGACAAAGGGGGTGAGGTAGACAAGAAAACGGATTGCTTCGCCTGGCTCGCAATGACAGGTGGGGGGAAAAGGGGAACTGAATTCCCGCTTTGGCGGGAATGACACACCACCCTTACGAGATTCTTCGCTACGCTCAGAATGACAGAGAGACTCAATGACAGGCGGGGTTTTGCGTTCCTATAGAGCTTTAAGCTACAATAGGCTGTTATGTTAGCCAAGGTGACAAGCGGCGCCGTCGTGGGTCTGGACGGCGCGATAGTAGAAGTTGAGGTAGATATTTCCAGCGGGCTGCCCGCGTTTACCATCGTGGGGCTGCCGGATGCGGCGGTACAGGAGTCGAAGGAAAGGGTGCGCGCCGCCATACGCAACTCGGGCTGTACCTTCCCGATGAAGCGCATCGTGGTCAACCTGGCTCCGGCCGACCTGAAAAAGGCGGGGCCGGCTTACGACCTGCCGATAGCCGTCTGCATCCTGATGAGCTCGGAGCAGGTCAGCGCCGAGGTTAACGACATCATGTTCCTGGGAGAACTATCGCTGGACGGGGGGCTGCGTCATACCAACGGCGTTCTACCCATGGTAGCCCTGGCCCACGAAGAAGGGATTTCCACCGTTATCGTGCCTGAGAGCGACGCCAAGGAAGCGGATTTAATCGAGGGGATGAAAATCATCCCGATTGCTTCGCTGGCACAACTGGTCAGTTACCTGCGCGGGGAGATACCGGCACCGGAATACATACCGGAGGCATCGTCCGTCCCCTTGGCCCCGATTTCCGCCGCAACCGATCTTGCCGATATCAAGGGACAGGAACACGTCAAGCGTGCCCTGGAAGTAGCGGCAGCCGGGGGGCATAACGTGATAATGTGCGGACCGCCCGGCAGCGGGAAGACGCTACTGGCACGCGCTCTGTCATCGATACTGCCGCCAATGACCAACGATGAAGCCCTGGAGGTTACCAAGATATACAGCGTCAGCGGTCTATTGCCTTCGGATAAGCCGATGGTCAGGCAGAGGCCGTTCCGCGCTCCCCACTACACCATATCGAACGCGGGCCTGGTGGGCGGGGGACACTTTCCTAAGCCCGGTGAAATCAGCCTGAGTCACCGCGGTGTCCTCTTCCTCGACGAACTGCCGGAGTTCGGGCACTCGCTGCTGGAAGTACTGCGTCAGCCCCTCGAAGACAAGGTAGTGACGATAAGTCGCGCCCAGGGGAGAGTTACGTTTCCGTCCAACTTCATGCTGGTGGGCGCGATGAACCCGTGTCCCTGCGGCTTCTACGGCGACCCATTCCGGCAGTGCACCTGTCCTCCCAGCCTGGTCTCGCGGTACCAGAGACGCATCAGCGGTCCTTTTATCGACCGCGTTGATATCTTCGTCGAGGTGCCGCATATCGACTACGAAAAACTCACCGACGAACGACTTGGGGAACGCTCCGAGAAGGTACAGGAACGCGTTACCTCCGCCCGACAGCGGCAACTGCAACGTTTCGAAAAGACGTCCCTGACGAGTAATTCGGAGATGACTCCGACCGAAATACGGGAGATATGCCGGGTAGAAGACTCCGCCCAGAACCTGCTCCAGGCGGCGATGAAACAACTCTACCTGTCCGCCCGGGCTTTTCACAGGATTCTGAAGCTGGCGCTGACCATCGCCGACCTGGAAGCCTCGGATACCATTAAAGCCCAGCACGTCGCCGAGGCAATCCAATACCGGCCGCGAAGGACAGAATAAGCGGTAGACAGACCGTCGGTAAAACTGGTATTCTTTGAAGTTGTCCTATGAACGCTGATATTAAGAACGATAACCCCTATTTCAGGCTCTATGAAGACCGATTTCGTCGCATCTACGAGCAGGGAATTGAGTACTGGATTTCTAGTCCAGACGACTTCGCGCGCCTGGTAGAAAGCATCGATGCCTTTATGGATTATGCCGGGTGTCACCTGTTAAAAACCCGGGTAATAGAACTGGGCTGTGGCGAGGGGCACCTTGCCAGGCACCTGCTGGAACGCGGCTTTAGATATCTCGGCGTGGATATTTCCGAGTCAGCCATCAAGAAAGCCAGAGAAATAACCGGTCGAAGAGGCGAAAAAATATTTATCATAGCGGACGTCACCGACCTCTCTCAGGTCGCCGATAGCTCATTTGATGCCGCCATAGATAGTCTGTGTTTACAGATGCTGGTTACCGATGACCATCGTGCCAGGTATTTAGCAGAAGTAAAACGTATTTTGAAAAATGACGGAAAGGCATATTTCCGTGAGGATATTCAACAAAAAGAATTTACACGAAAAATATCAAACTTTCGAGAATTTGTTGAGACAAGCTACGGAGATTACTCGGCACTTCACGACTATCCGGCATATATCGACGGGAAGCGAAAGACGCTGCGGTTACCCAGAATACCGGCACGCTCCAACAATGAGCGGGGCTACCGGAAAGAACTGAAGGAAGCAGGTTTTATCATTGAACATTTCCGCATCCTGGGAACACAATGTATCATCTATGCCAGCGTTTATAATAATAAGTAAAAAGAAGAAGACGGATGGACGAACGACTTGAAAACAATAAAAATATGTGGAACGCCCTGACCGGTGCTCATGTAAAATCGGAGTTTTACGATGTTAAGGGATTTAAGAACGGCCGACAGACGCTGAAGTATATCGAAATCGAAGAAATGGGCGAAGTATCCGGAAAGTCCCTGCTCCATTTAATGTGTCACTTCGGGATGGATACGCTTGCCTGGGCACGCCTGGGAGCAACTGTCACCGGCGTAGACTTTTCAGAAGATGCCATCAATTACGCCCGGCAATTGAGCAAGGATATCGGCGTTGATGCCGAATTCATCCAGAGTGACATCTATGCTCTACCGCAAGTACTGGATAAAAAATTCGATACAGTGTTCACGTCATACGGCGTGCTATGCTGGCTACCCGACCTGACAAGATGTGCGGAAATAATCGCCAGTTTTCTAAAGTCGGGAGGATTTTTCTACATCGTCGACGGGCACCCGTTAGGTCATGTGTTTTACGCTGAAAATGATGCCACGGAATTTAAAGTAACCGAGTCCTATTTCCCCAAGGATAGCCCTGACCGTTACGAAGGCGGCGGGGATTATGCTTCCGATTTTACGCATGAACTGGACTCGTACGAATGGCAGCATACGCTGGGTGAAATAATCAATTCGCTGATTAGTGCGGAGCTGCATATCGTATATCTCCATGAGTTCCCGGGGTGCTCTTTCGGGTGGTTCCCCTTCCTCAAGCACGAAGCTGACGGCATTTGGCACCCGGAGGGAGACAAGATACCGTTGACTTTTTCCTTGAAAGCAACGAAGCCTTAGCCTGAAACAGTCAGAAAACTACGCCTCTGTTTGTTGCCTCCCAGGCAATTATGGTATGCTGATTCAAGAGGAGATACGATGAAAATCACCGGTAGAAAAAGTAAATTTATAATATCTATTCTGGTTGTTTCTGTGCTTACCGTTACACTGCTATCGGTTTCCGCCTGCCAGGACCTGGGTTTATCCGGGAACACCACACCAGAGACAACGGCTGCCACGACGAGTGGCAACTCAGTCGGTACCGCTAATGAAGCGAAACTGGCGGTCTACCAGCGATTGCTGGAACGAGCCGAGAGCTACGATGCCAAGATATATCTTTCCGATTTCTATACCTACTGCGATAACTGGAGCGTACAGTCCGAGTATTTTAAGGACGGCTCCGACATCTGGCTCGTAGCAGTCGACATGACGGGAGAGTCTGACTGGAACTACAACTCTTACTGGCAACACGCTGCCTGGTTCGTGTATAGAGACGGCAAGGTGATACCATCCAACCTGTTCCAGGTCAATGCATTAAGAATCGAAGCCGACCTTCAATCGCTGAGTACAGTGCCGGAAACGGAATAACGTCCGGAATCGATACTAATTGACACTTTAAATACCTACGGTATAAAATCAGCCCAACAGGCTCACCTCCATCCGGTATTCCCGCCAATATCATTGAAGGAGTGAGATACAATGCCGAGAGTGAACTATGAAGAATACCTGGTAAAGAAACCCGTTTATGAGGTCGGGGTGCAGGCGGTGGGTAAGCACAAGGGACACCAGGTACCCTCAATGACTTACATGAGCAACGCCCTCGTTCCCGGCAGCAATACCTATGTTGAAGTAAGCTGGATATACGATGTCCCCACGCCAAATCCCTATGTCTTCGAACACGCCCATAACTACAACGAGATTGTCATGCATATCGGCAGCGACCCCGATAATCCCGAAGACCTCGGCGGGGAGATGACAATAGAGTTAGAAGGACAGCCCCTTACTTTCGACAGGACGACGGCGCTCTTCCTGCCCAAAGGCACCAAGCACGGTCCACTCACCTGGAAGAAGGTCACCCGTCCCCATATCGAGATGACGGTAATGCTGGGCTGCGGTGATTTCGCCCTGGCCATGCCCGGGAGAAACCCTGATAAATAAAAATATCCTCTACCGGTAAACAAACCGGTATAATATATCAAGTCGATGAGAAAAGGAGACCAATAAATGGGAAAATACGATAAATACATCTGCACCGAACTGAAACCCAACATCCCCCTGCCGCCCTACCGCGAATGGGAACGCGACATGATTGGCGATGGGCCGTGGGAAGGCTACCACCGCTCTCTGGAGCACGTGGTCTGGACAGACGCCAACGTCATACCCGGCTGCTTTTACTCCGAAATGGTCTGGCAGTGGAGCGAGAAATATCCTGGCATAAGGCCGCGCCCGGCGCTAACCCCGGAGCAAATAGAAGAGATGAAGAATAAGCCCGGCGCCCAAGGTGTTCCCCCGCACTCCCACCCCTTCCCGGAGCTTCTCTCCTTCTTCGGGACAGACCCGGAACACCCGGAGGACCTGCGCGGCGAGGTGGAGTTCTGGATAGAGGACGAAAAATACGTTTTCAATAAGAGCTTCGTTCTTTACATTCCCGCCAATGTCATCCACTGCCCGTTTAAACTCCACATGGAAGACTCTTTTTTCCATTACACCATCGGCCCCGGCGGCGAGTACGTCTAGCCGCTCGAATAAAGAGAGAGAAAGGAAACGCTAATGGCGAGAAAATACGAAAAGATGTTCGTGACCCAGGACAAACCCGGCTATCAGTATCCCGCTTACATGCATTTCGACCCCAAGACCACCAAGCGGATGGCCTATATCGACCAAGATACCGTCAAGGACGCGGAGTTCGGCTGCGAGAATATGTGGCTGCTGCCCGGCGTCCCTGAAGAGCGGAAAATCATGGACGCCAACACCCAACCTTATGACCGTTTCTTCGGCTTCTACAGCTTTAACTACGACAACATCCGCGACCTCTGCGCCGAAATGGAGGTCTACATCGGCGGGGAAAAGCACATCGTTAAGCGGAGTGGCGCCATCTTCATACCGGCCAATCTGGAGGTCGGTCCCTGGACGTTCCGCAACATCACCAGGCCCATCTTCTTCACCATCGAATTTCCCTGCGGCGAAGGCCTGAAGAAGAAGTATACCTAGTTATCACCGGAGAATCCTAGTCTGAAGGAGAAGGTCTTTATGCCCGAATCAAAATACGGAAAATATATAGTCAATGAGCTAAAACACCCCGCCTCCGAAGCGCCGTGGAATCCACCGATTTCATCGGCCGGAAAAGGCAGGGGCGGTCGTGTCCTGTTCCTGGACAGTGATATAATCCCGGGGGCTTTTTACATGGAATGCGTGTGGATAATGCCCCGCCCGGCCCTCACGGAGAAAGAGTTGGAAGCCGCCAAGGCCGTAAGCCCTAAATCACATGCCCACGACTACGACGAAGTAATCGCCTTTTTCGGAACCGACCACGATGACCCGTACGACCTGGGCGCCGAGGTAGAACTGTGGCTGGAAGATGAAAAACACATCATCACCAAGACCAGCCTGGTCTTTATCCCGGCAGGACTGAAACATTGCCCGCTGGTATTCCGCCGGGTAGACCGTCCTGTATTCCACTATACCACCGGACCCGGGAAGATGTACTTCTAGGTAGGTGACAGTGGCCTTCCGATAAAATATAAGGTTCTTTTAGCTTTATTATTGTTTTTACCTGCTCACCCCCTTTGTCCCCCTCTCAGCCTTGCCCTAAAAGTCATTCTGAGGAGTCCTTCCGATTCCGGAAGGACGACGAAAGAATCCCGGGGTAGGGTAATAAAGTTGATATTAACATACACCCCTCCGAGACCCTCACGCCCGCCTCCGGCGAGCTCAGGGTGACAAAAAAGGTACTTTTGAGACAAAGCCCCCTCTCTCCTCAACTCCCCTTTCCAGTCATTAATATCGGCGGTTTCTTACCGGTAATTTAGACTGGAGAGGTGCGACAGTCCTTCCGCAGAAGGACAAGGGGTGAGGTAAGCACCTGTCAACAAGATGCAAATAAAACCAAAAAAAGAAAAATCCCGAGGGTTTTATAAATACTCTCGGGATTTGTTTTTTAGCCTTAAACTAAGAGTCAGGTGGTGAAGCGGAGAATAATACCCACCAGCAACAACAGTGCCCCCAGGGCTATAGCTATCCATCCGCCGATTCGCAGGGCGCCCGGCTGAGGGCTGTCAACGTGCTTCAACGAGAACTCTCTGAGGTCGCGTTTCTCGGCGAGGGCATCAAACAGGCGCTTTTCTTCATACCTCCCCCAGAGAATCATAATAATCCCGAGAAGAATAAAGCCACCACCCACACCCATTAATATTATTGTTTCCCCTGGTGACATATCGTTGGTAACTCCTCAGTATGGAGTATTTTCAATGCTATGATATGCCATCCGTCTGTAATATTCAACTCGGGATTACGAGAAATCCAGCGATCATTTTACCTGAACAGTAGCTCCGGCAGCTTCAAGTTTCTGCTTGGCATTGGCTGCCTCTTCCTTGCTGATGCCTTCCTTGACCGGCTGCGGGGCGCCTTCTACCAGGTCTTTGGATTCCTTGAGACCCAGAGCGGTTAACTCACGAACCGCCTTGATAACATTAATCTTGTTGGCGCCGAATGCCTGGAGAATCACGGTAAATTCCGTCTGCTCCTCGACATCGGCAGCTGTAACTGCGGCCGGGGCGGCCGCTACCGCCACAGGCGCGGCGGCACTAACGCCGAACTCAACTTCCAGAGCTTTTACGAGTTCTGATAGCTCCATGACGTTCATAGCCTTGACAGCCGTCATTATATTCTCGATAGCCACCGATTTCTTGGCTTTGGCCGGTGCCGGTTTATCACCGGCATCCTCCTTGGCTGCCTTGGGTTTTTTAGCGGCTTCCTTTTCCGTTGCCGGTGCTTCAGCCTTAGGTTCTTCCTTCGGTGCTTCCTTCTCCGGTGCCGGCTCTTCCGCCTTAGGTTCTTCTGCCGGGGCTTCCGCCGCTGGCTCTTCAGCTACTGCTTCTTCTTTCTTTGCTTCATCTTCTGCCATGATTACTGTCCCTCCAGTTGTTTAATTCTAGCCTGCAGTACGCCCATGACATTTCTTATGGGGCCTGCTAATACATTGACAAGACCGGTAATGGGGCTTTGCATCCCCGCCAGTACCTGAGCAATGAGTATTTCTTTTGACGGTAAAATCGCCAGAGCGCTGACATCCTTCGCTGATAGAACGGTATCGCTGAAATAACCGCCTTTAATAGCCAGCGCCGATTTCGTGGCGGTGATATATTCGGTTAAGGCTTTCGCCGTTTCCGGTATCTCACCGTAGCCGAAAGCTACCGCAATCGGGCCGGAAACCATTTCCGCCAACTCTTCTTTCCCGGCATTACGCAGGGCAATCTGCGCCAGCGAATTTTTTACCACCCGGTATTTTATGTCCGCCTCCCCCAGTTTACGGCGTAAATTATTTAATTCGGTGGTTGTCAATCCCCGATAGTCCGTCAGGATACCGATATTACATCCGGCAAACAACTCCTGCAGATTCTCGACGATATCTACTTTCTTTTGCGTCGGCATTTTCACCTCCCGAAAGCATGCTGACTCTCCGGATAAAAACATTATGTAAAGAAATATCCCCGAGCTGACCGCACGAGGATAGATTATCTTACCGGATAATCCGGTTAAACTGATTCCTCGGCAGGCCTGGCATTAAGTCCCTACTATACCGGGACACCCGCTTTCTCAGGATTCTTCTTCAATTGTTAACGGTTTATTATATCACGGCTATGGGATTGTGTAAAGCCATAGCTCTTTCTACCTCACCCCCTGTTGTTTTATAACCCACCCCCTGTATCCCCCTCCCTTAGAAAGGGAGGGGGAAGAATTTTAGAAGAGAGGCTTTGCCCCTCTTAGACGCCTCTTTTGGGGATGGAGGGAATCTTACCGGACAAACCGAGGATGATACAGGGCGGCCTGGGCGGGAATAGATAACTACCGCTGGGGTGGGGAAAAAGGAAGAGGGGTTTGTACCCCTCTTTAACGCTCCGTATATAAGCACAGACTAGCTGGCGGTCAGGGTAAGAGTTTGCGAGAGGTCCAGCTTTATTCCCGGTCCCATGGTGGTGGTGACATAAGCGCTTTTAACGTACTGGCCTTTGGCACCGCTGGGTTTGGCCTTGACGATGGCTTCTACGATAGACGAAAGATTATCCAGAAGCATCTTTTCATCGAAGCTTACCTTGCCGAGGGGTACGTGGATAATGGCGGTCCTGTCCAGCTTGTATTCCACCCTGCCCTTGCGGGCGTCTTCGATAACCCGGGGTAAATCATTCATACCCACGACGGTACCGGACTTGGGGTTGGGCATTAAACCCTTTCTCCCCAGTATTTTGCCGAGCTTGCCGACTTTACCCATCATCTCCGGGATAGCGATGGCGGTATCGAAGTCCAGCCAGCCATCTTCAATCTTCTTGATTAAATCATCACCGCCGACGTAATCAGCCCCGGCGTCACCGGCCACCTTCTCCGACTCTCCCTGGGCAAAAACGAGTACACGAACCCTTTTCCCCAATCCGTGAGGCAATAGAGCCACTCCCCTCACCTGCTGGGCGGCGTTACGGGGGTCAAGACCCATGCGCAGGTGAAGCTCTACAGTTTCATCAAACTTGGCAGTCGCTGATTTTTTTACCAGCTCGATAGCTTCCTGCGGCTCGTAGGCTTTGGTCCTGTCAACCTGCGTGGCTGCTTCCGTATACTTGGTACCGTGCTTTACCATACTATTCCACCTCTATACCCATACTACGGGCAGTTCCTTTAATAATTCGCTCGGCGGCTTCAATACTGTTAGCGTTAAGGTCCTTAGCTTTAGCTTCGGCTATTTCACGAAGCTTTTTTCTCGATAACGTAGCGGCGGTCTCATGACCCGGTCGTTCACTGGCCTTCTCCAGAGCCAGCGCTTTTTTCAGCATATCGGAAGTTGGCGGGGTTTTAGTGATAAAAGTAAACGACCTGTCTTCGTAGACGGTGATTTCTACCGGAACAATCGAGCCGGCCTGATTGGAGGTACGGTCATTATATTCCTTACAGAAAGCCATGATGTTCAGTCCGTGCTGACCTAGAGCCGGACCGACCGGAGGCGCCGGATTAGCCTGTCCCGCCGGTATCTGTAACTTGATTATTGATTTAATCTTCTTTGCCATCTCATCTCCCCGAATACTAAAGCTTGTCTATCTGCAGGAAATCAAGCTCTACAGGCGTTTCCTTACCGAAAAGGGAAAGGAAAACCTTGACCTTGCCCTTTGACATATTTATCTCATCGACGACGCCGACGAAATCAACGAAGGGACCGTCGGTTACCCTGACACTCTGTCCCTTGCGGAAACCGATTTTAACCTTGGGGGCCTCATCCATCATCTGTTTCAGTATCTCACCGACTTCACCTTCTCCCAAGGGAGTAGGCGTGTTCCCGCTACCGACGAAACCGGTTACGCCCGGAGTATTCCGTACGACGCTCCAGCTGTGTTCATCCATACTCATCTGAACCAGTACGTATCCGGGCAATATTTTCCTGGTTACGGTGCGCCGGCGACCGCCTCTTACTTCTATCTCATCCTCGGTGGGAATGACCACATCAAAGATAACGTTTTCCGAATCCATGAATTTTATGCGTTGTTCCAGGTTCTTTTTCACACGCTCTTCATGTCCGGAGTAGGTGTGGATTACGTACCACTTTTTATTATTTTCCGCCACAGATAACCTCGCTGCCCGAAATACTGGAAACTGTGATGAATGCCCTGTGCATTGAATAATCCCTGCTTAATCCTGAAGTTGGATTTTTATTTACCAGCCAAAAATAGCTTATTCACAAGCTCACTAAAACCAAAATCCAGAGCCCCTAAAATGATACCCATGCATACCGTCACGATAATTACCAGCGCGGTAAGGTAAGCTATTTCTCTTTTGGTCAGCCAGACCACCTTTTTCAGCTCATTGGCAATTTCACTAATGTAGCTGAAAAGCCGGAAACGCCTTTTTTTAGTGACAGCATGCTGTGTCATTAGCGGACTCTTCCCAGTCTATTTATTGTGTTCTCCTATTTTGCTTCCCGATGTATCCGGTGAACCCGGCAGCGGGGACAGTATTTGTTCAGCTCTAAACGTTCCGTATCGTTTTTTCTGTTTTTAGTTGTCGTATAGGTCCTTTCCTTGCACACGGTACAGGCAAGGTAAATTACCCCTCTGGCGTCAGCTTTCTTGGCCATAATTATTCGATAATGCGGCTGAATGTTCCAGCCCCTACCGTTCTACCTCCCTCACGAATAGCGAAGCGTAAGCCTTTTTCCAGAGCTACGGGGTAAATAAGCTTAATCTTCATGGCAATATTATCGCCCGGCATGACCATCTCAACACCTTCCGGCAACTCGATAGTACCGGTAACATCGGTGGTACGGATATAGAACTGCGGTTTGTATCCGTTAAAGAAGGGGGTATGCCGACCGCCTTCATCTTTGGTCAGGACATACACCTGGCCTTCGGCATAGGTGTGGGGCTTGATGCTGCCGGGGGCTGCCAGTACCTGGCCGCGTTCGATGTCTTCACGTTCGACACCTCTGAGGAGTGCGCCGACGGCATCGCCAGCCTCGGCCTGGTCAAGTGTTTTGTGGAACATTTCCAGTCCGGTAACGACGACCTTACGCGGCTCGTGGTGCAGGCCGACGATTTCCACTTCGTCACCGACTTTAACCGTACCACGCTCGACCCTGCCGGTAGGCACGGTACCACGACCCTTGATGGAGAATACGTCTTCAACGTGCATCAGGAACGGCTGGTCTTTGGGACGGTCGGGTACCGGTATATAGCTATCGACGGCATCCATCAGCTTGAGGATAGCGCCGCACCACTCGCATTCCCTTTTGCCACAGCCGCATTCCAGGGCTTTGAGGGCACTGACTCTAACTACCGGTATCTCATCACCGGGGAATTCGTATTTACTCAGGAGTTCCCTGACCTCAACCTCAACGAGCTCCAGGAGCTCTTCATCATCCATCATGTCCACTTTGTTCAAGGCGACCACGATATAGGGCACCTGCACCTGTCTTGCCAGCAATACATGCTCTCTAGTCTGCGGCATGGGGCCATCCGGAGCGCTGACAACCAAAATAGCGCCGTCCATCTGGGCAGCACCGGTAATCATATTCTTAATAAAGTCGGCATGTCCGGGGCAGTCGATGTGGGCATAGTGCCGCTTAGCCGTTTCATATTCGATATGGGCAATGGCAATTGTCAGACCTCTTGCCTTTTCCTCGGGGGCGTTATCAATACTATCGAAGGCACGGTACTGGGTTTGCCCGACACCTGCTTTTGAAAGCACCAGTGTTATCGCCGCCGTAAGCGTGGTCTTGCCATGGTCAACATGCCCGATGGTACCTACGTTTACATGTGGTTTTGACCTATCGAATTTCTGTTTTGCCATTTCATCCTCCCTTTTTTCCGAGCCCACAATCAGATTCGAACTGATGACCCCGTTCTTACCAAGAACGTGCTCTACCAACTGAGCTATGTGGGCACAATATCGTAGCTAATTTTACGGTAACAACAATGAAAAGTCAATCAAATGACCACATTCTTTTAAAAAACGCGCTCTCAGTTAATAGTATTAATTCGCTGATTGAGGGTTATTTGCTTAATGGTCGTTGTGAGTAAAAGTCAACCGCAACACTAACCACTTACAGATATAGATTAGCCTGTTTTAGCTGGTTTTGTCAAGCTAATGACTACCCAAATGAACCGCGTAAACTGACTATAACCCATATTAGACAATTCCTGTGGTACATAGCAGGATAAAAGGTAGAACTAAAATCTTCTCTATGACCTTCACGTCAGTTTATTAGAGTTTGGTTCCTTACTGTTGGGCCAACAATCTGTATTTTTGCATCAGTTTTTCAAATAGCACTATAATGTAGTTTATTACGCTTGATTTATTGATATGCGAAAGGAAACACAAAACTGGTGGCATATCCGAAATTATTCGAACCTATAAGAATAGGTAACTTACGCGTTAAGAACAGAATAGCCATGGCGCCGATGGGTATTATCGGCCTCACGAATCCGGACGGAAATCCCGGAACCCGCGGTATCGACTACTATATCGAAAGGGCAAGGGGTGGTGTAGGGTTGATAATTACCGGTCTTTTTCAGGTAAGAGATGAAAGAGGCGGTATCGGCAGAAATAAGCACATGATCAATCAGGCATCGACTGAGGCTTTCGGTGAACTTTGCGAAGGCGTCCACGCCCTGGGAGCCAAAATATTCGTGCAGTTAACGGCCGGATTCGGTCGTGTCATTCCCCTCCCCGCTTTCAGTGACCAACCGGTATCGGCCTCGGCAATACCCCATTTTTATAATCCAGAAATTACCTGTCGACCCCTGGAGACAAGTGAGGTGGAAGAAATAGTCGAGGCTTTCGGCGATGCCACCGACTTCCTGGCAGCAGCCGGAGTCGACGGATTCGAGCTACACGGCCATGAAGGTTATCTCTTTGACCAGTTTACTACGGCTATCTGGAACAAGAGGACCGATAAATACGGCGGCGACCTCAAGGGGAGGCTTACATTACCCATTGAGGTATTAAATATCATTAAGGAACATGCCAGGACCGATTTCCCGGTGCAGTACCGGTTCGGTCTGAAACACTATATCAAGGGCTTAAACGAAGGGGCGCTTAGCGGGGAAGACTACGAGGAAGCTGGACGTGATATCGAAGAAGGTCTGGAAATGGCTAAACTGCTCGAGGAAGCCGGTTTCGACTCCCTGCACGTGGATGCAGGCTGTTACGATAGCTGGTACTGGGCGCATCCCCCGGGATATCAGAAACATGGATGCATGGCCGATATGGCTGCTATGGTCAAGAAAGTGGTTAATATCCCGGTAATCGCCGTCGGCAGGCTGGAAGTCCCGGAGTTGGCCGAAAGAGTTATCGCCTCGGGAGAAGCCGATATGGTGGCTCTGGGCAGAGGGCTGCTGGCCGACGCTTACTGGCCGGTCAAGGTTGCCGAAGGCAGGACAAAGGATATCCGACCCTGTATCGGGTGTCACGAAGGTTGCATCTGGAGATTCATGAAGGGCGAGTCGCTCAGTTGTGCGGTTAATCCCGCCTGTGGCAGAGAGAGGGAGTACCAGCTCAATAAGGCAGAGGTACCGAAAAAGGTCATCGTTGTCGGCGGGGGTGTGGCCGGAATGGAGGCGGCCCGAGTCGCCGCGATTAGAGGTCACCAGGTAATACTGTACGATAAAGGGAAAGACCTGGGCGGTCACTTGATCGAGGCTTCGGTGCCCGACTTTAAAAAAGACGTGGGTACGTTGCTGGACTGGTATAAAAATGAACTCGAAAAGCTGGACATAGAAGTAAATACGGAGATAGAGGTATCGCCGGCACTCGTCGCACAGGAAAATCCGGATGCCATTATCGTCGCTACTGGCTCTAGTCCCATCATACCTGATATTCCCGGCATCAATAAAGCCGGTGTAATAACCTGTACAGACTTAATGCTCGGTAAGAAAAAGGCGAGGGACAAAGTGGTCGTTATCGGCGGAGGTATGATAGGCTGCGAGACAGCCATATGGCTGGCGGAACAGGGAAAGCAGGTGACCTTGGTCGAGATGCTATCCGAATTAATGGCAGGATTTTTATCGGTGCCGCTTATGAACCGCATGATGCTTACGGACTTACTGGCACTGAATAAGGTAAATGTCCTGACCAGTGTTAACATCCGGGAAATAACTGGCGAAGGTATTATCGTTAACACTGGGGATTCTGGAAAAACAATAAAAGCAGATACGGTAGTAATAGCAACAGGCTTGAAATCAGATGATGGACTATACCAGGCTCTTAAAGGGCGGTTTTCAACCGTTTACACGGTCGGAGACTGCCGAGAGCCGAGGAATATCATGGGGGCTATCTGGGACAGTTTCGAGGTGGGGCGGACGTTATAAGTATAAACACGAAAGTAGGTGCCTGGCGTGGTAAAAAAAGCTTCAAACGTGACTGGCAAAGTAAAAACGGTCCTCAGGACGGTCGGTCTCAGCGGTGTGACCACCGGTGGCGCGGAAGGCGCCGTGGACGTAAAAGATGGCAAAATAATCAGGATAAGACCGTTGCATTACGACTGGAAATATGACAGGAAAGCCCTTAATCCCTGGAAATTCCAGAAGAACGGCATAATTTTGGAACCGAACTGGAAATCGCTGCCCGGCCCCTATTCCCTGGCTTACAAGAAACGGATATACTCGCCGAACCGGATAAAATACCCCCTGAAACGGGTTGACTGGGACCCGAAAGGCGAAAGGAATCCCCAGAACCGGGGCAAGAGCAAGTACAAGAGGATATCCTGGGATGAAGCCGCAGAGATAATCGCCGACGAGATAAAGAGGGTGCGTAAGGAATACGGTCCTTATGCTATTCTAGCCCAGGGAGACGGTCACGGCGAGTGCAAGCTGGTGCAAGGTCCGCACGGCCTGCCGGGGCTGCTGATGAGGGCGCTTGGAGGCGGCTGGACGCAGCAGATCAGGAATGCGGATAGCTGGGAGGGGTGGTATTACGGTGGTATGCATATGTGGGGGACCGGCTTATGCGGTCACATGCTCCCGGCAGCCAATATTGTCAAGGACATAACCGAGAATACTGAATTGTTATTAATGTGGGGCGGTGACCCGGAGACGACGCCCTGGGGGTTCCGCGGGCAATTCGCCAGCCGGCTCAGCTATTTTTGGTCGGATATCGGCATCAAACAGGTTTATATCTGCCCTGAGTTGAATTACGGCGCCGCCGTACACGCCGATAAATGGATACCGGTGCTACCCAATACTGATGCGGCACTGCAACTGGCGATAACCCACGTCTGGATGACCGAGGGACTATATGACAAGGAATATGTCACTACCCATACTGTCGGCTTTGATAAATTCGAAGCCTATGTGCTGGGCAGGGAAGACGGCGTGCCCAAGACGCCCGAATGGGCTTCGCCAAAGTGCGGCGTACCGGAGTGGACGATAAAAGCGCTGGCAAGGGAGTTTGCCGCTAGGGCTACCTCCATCGCCCATTACTTCGGCGGCGGTTATATCCGGGGGCCGTTCTCACACGAACCGGCCAGGCTGGAAGGCGTCCTTCTAGCCATGCAGGGACTCGGCAAACCCGGCGTGCACCAGTGCATCATGACCTATCTCGGCATGCCCCGGAGCGTTACGGCGGCGGGCAACCGCTATACCTGGGTAAACATGGCTACCGACCTGGCTTTTACCGACCGGATATTAATGCCTTCATGTCATGGTGCCCGGGTCAGCCAGAAACAGTTCTTCCCCAAGACTCTCTTCAAAGAGGCAATCTTGAATCCCCCGGTCACTTTCTGGGGTTCCAGCGCCAACATGGAGCGGGTAGAGAACCAGTTTGTGAAATATCAATACCCCGCCGAGGGTTGCTCGGAAGTGCACATGATATGGACCGATAACCCCTGCCTGACTACCTGTTGGAACGAGGGGCACAAGTTCGCCGAAGCCTACCAGAGTCCCAAGATAGAGTGTATCATTGCGCAGCACCAATGGCTGGAAAACGACACCATACTCGCCGATATTATTTTACCCATAAGCACCCTATATGAGATGGACGATATTATGACCAATAGCGCCCAGGGTGTCCAGTTCATCAACGTGCTGCTCCAGAGACAGGCCATCAAACCGGTCGGCGAGTCCAAGAGCGACTACGAAGCCGTGTTGGAAGTCGCCAAAAAGATGGGCAAGTACGAGGAGGTTACCGGGGGAAAGACTCTGGAGGACTGGATTAGATATACATACGAAGGAATTGGCCTGCCGGAGTTTATCGGCTGGGACGAATTCAAGGAAAAACAGTATTTCGTCTTCCCGGTTGCCTCGGACTGGGAAAATGACCCTCCGGGTTTCAGGAAATTCTATGAAGACCCCGAGAAATACCCCCTGGAAACGCCCTCCGGCAAGCTGGAGATATACTCGGAGAGACTGGCAAAACACTTCCCCGACGACAAAGAAAGACAGCCGATTCCTAAATGGGTGGAAAAAAGCGAAACACACGACGAAAGGATTTCCAGTAAAAGGGCTAAGAAGTATCCCCTGCTGATGATGTCCAACCACGGAAGGTGGAGAATGCATGCCCAGTGCGATGATATATCCTGGACCAGGGAAATCAGGACCTGTAAAGTAAAAGCCTGGGACGGCTATATGTACGAGCCCCTCTGGATACATCCTTCAACCGCCGAAGCCAGGTACATAAAGAACGGAGACATCGTGAGGGCATATAATGAAAGGGGGTCTATTCTCGGCGGCGCTATTGTCTGGGAAAGAATCAAACCCGGAGTCGTATATATGGACCACGGAGCCAGAACTGACTGGATAATACCGGGAGAACTTGACCGCGGCGGCGCTATTAACCTGATATCTCCCAACAGCATTATCTCCAAGCATTGTCCCGGCATGGCTACAAGCGGCTACCTGGTTGAAGTAGAGAAGGTAACGATGTCTCAAATGGAGGCATGGAAAAATAACTACCCGGAGGCATTCGAAAGAGAATATGACCCGGCTTCAGGGCTGCGTTTTAATGCCTGGATCAGTTAGTCAAAACTCTTCAGAGGGGCAACGCTCTTGCCAGCAAGGCAACCGGTAGTCTTGTTCTCTTCTCCGTTTTTTTAGCGTAGGCCGTACAGGTCTCGAACCTGTGACACCCTGATTAAAAGTCTGTAAGACGGTGTCTTCAATAGTACCTTTACGCTCAGTCTGGTATTATTCTATCTACTCGGAAAAACCTGTTTACATGTCACAATCTGACGAAAAGTTCAATATTCTGAATATTGACATTACACAAAAGGTATTGGTGTTTATACTACCAAAATCCAAAAAAGGGAAATTATACGAGCATACTATGTTAGGTGCCGAAACAGTAGAGAGATGAAAAATACCAGGAATTTTGCGGTATAATGGGGATGGGGAGGTGTAGTGATGACAAAGAGCATTGGTATTTTAACAGGCGGCGGTGACGTACCCGGGCTGAATCCCTGTATAAAAGCGGTTGTAATGAGCGCCCTGGAAGAAGGATACAGGGTTTTTGGCATTACCCGTGGGTGGGGGGGATTGCTCCAGTACGATCCGGATGAACCCTCCGCATATGGTGATAATGTGCGTAATCTCGAAAGAAAAGATGTGCGAACGGTAGATAGAACCGGGGGGACCTTTCTTCACACATCGAGGACAAATCCTTCAAATATGCCCGCAGATCAGGTTCCGGATTTCCTTAAGAATTCCAAGTGGGGTAAGCCCATCGACGAAAAAGGGACTATGGATTATACCTCTCACATCATTAATAACATTGAACGTCTGGGAATCGACGTAGTTGTCCCCATCGGCGGCGATGACACGCTGAGTTTTGCCGTCCGACTACACAAGGAGGGCATACCGATACTAGCGATTCCCAAAACAATGGACAATGATGTTTACGGAACGGACTACTGCATCGGCTTTTCCACCGCAGTGACCCGTAGCGTTGATTTTATCACCAGTATTCGCTCCACAGCCGGTTCACACGAGCGAATCGCCGTGGTCGAGCTGTTCGGACGCTATTCGGGTGAAACCAGCCTGATAAGCGCCTACCTGGCGTTTGTTGACCGTGCCATCATCTCCGAAGTTCCTTTTGATGTCGACAAACTTGCTAAATTCTTGTTAGATGATAAAAGGACTAATCCCTCCCATTATGCCATCGTGACCATTTCCGAAGGAGCCACGTTCGAAGGCGGCGACGTTGTTGAAAGCGGTGAAGCTGATATGTTCGGACACCGCAAGCTGGGTGGTATTGGATTAGTCTTGGCGGAAGTAATAAGACGCAGGACCGGAGAGGATGTCCTGTACCAGCAGTTAGCCTACCTGATGCGTTCCGGGGCACCCGATTCGCTGGACCGCATGGTTGCTACGTGCTACGGGCACCTTGCCACGCAATTGATAAAGAACGAGGAAACCGGCAGGATGGTGGCCCTGAGTGACGGGCGCTATACTTCCGTCCCTGTGGAAACAGTGACCGCCGGCCAAAAACGCATTGACGTTGATAAACTTTATGATGTCAGGAACTATCGGCCCAAAATTCAGCAATATATTGGCATGCCGATGTTCCTCAGATAAAGAGAGCCATCACCAGGGGGTGTGCCCGAATATTTCTTTAGGGACAGCAACCGCTCAAGGTATGCCTTCATTGCCCCTTAACTCATGACTGGCCGACTCCAGAAAAATTGAGTCATACTGGTTTTCCCAGCATATTATCATGGAAAAGGGCAAGATAATCCGCGTTGGTACTCCTCAAGAATTAAAAGACTGTTGCGGCGGTGAAACTCGGGTAAAAATGAGACCCATGCTCTTAACACCTTGACTTAGGCTTATGGTGTCATTAATTCGAGGCCACCTAAATGGAGATTATCTGTTTGATTACACAAAACGACGAAATGTGCAAACAGATCGAGGTCAACACTGGCAGACGGGCAGACCGAGTAGGGACGAACTCCATCTGAAACAGTTTTCTCGTTTTGAATCTCCTTTTAAGATGGAGTAACTTAGACGTTTGCTTCAAATTACTACTATTTAATTTGAATGATAGACGTATCTCAATATTTGTAGTGAAATACCGCTAGCCCTGTTTTAACGGTAATTCCACAGTTATTTTCGTACCCTCACCAGGTTTAGACCTTACGATTATAGTACCACCAACTAATTGGGCACGCTCCTGCATTCCGGTCAGACCGAGTTTACCTTCTTTAGCAATATCACCGATTTTTTCAGGAACGTTAAAGCCTTTGCCGTTATCACTAACGGTTATCCTCGTCTTGATATCGGAGAATTCAATCTCAATTTTTGCATCGGTAGCACCGGAGTGCCGCCAGACATTCCTCAGGGCTTCCTGAGTTATGCGAAAGAGCGCTATTGCCACCTCTTCCGGCAGGCGTCGTTCTTCGCCGATGACCTTGACTTCGGTGTTTATTCCTGAGTGTTCCGACACACTAGATGCCAGCCACTCCAATGCTGGTAGCAGTCCCAGACGGTCTAGCGCTGCTGGACGCAGGTCCTGACTTAAACGGCGTACTCCTTTTAAAATATTGTCTGTCTGTTGCCACAGTCCTTCTATTTGTATGCGATTTTCCTCGGACATTCCTTTCTTACCTGAAGCAAGAGCATCCAGCTTACGGGAAAGAACCACCAAAGCCTGGATAGTATCATCGTGTAGCTCATGGGAAATACGTTTTCTTTCCTCTTCCTGAGCGCGGGTAGCCTGTTGTAAATAATAGCGAAGGTTCTGTTGCATCATCTTCAATTCTTCGGCAATTTTTTGTTGCTCTTCTTGAGCGGCTTCCAATTGCTTTCGATATTCCCGTTCCTTTCGCAGCGAAGAGAAGCTTATAACCAGTACGTTTCCGATAACAAACACTATACTGGTCTCTAAAATCGCATCTGTTGGATGGGCGGAAACAAAGATAGCCCGGGGCAACATGCAAGCGAGTGATACTAATGAAATAAGAAAGGCACCTCGCCAGCCGAACAGGAAACCAGCCCAGACTATCGGAGCCAGGTAGAGTACTCTCTCAAAGGCATGACGGTCCAGACCCAGGTTGGAAATCCAGGGGATAAAAGAAGGTGGGTATTCGAGGACTTCACTATAATGCAACAGTGTGATAAGTATGAGGATAAGCAGTATAAACCAAAAACCTGGCTTGCGGAAGTAATTTTTCAAATGCCCAATTATTGCACTATACACCAAGCTAAACCTCAGTATTACGCCGGGTATATTTCTCTAAGGAATATCTTCAAGAGAAATCCAGCCTTCTTTCAAGGCTTTCACCACGGCTTCGGTTCGTGAGCTGACCCGTAGTTTATTGAAAATGTGTCCCAGATGGGCCTGGACGGTACGCAAACTAAGGAAGAGCTTGTCAGCTATCTCCTGGTTATTTAATCCCTGGGTCGCCAGCCGCAGTACTTCTGTTTCTCTCTCGCTTAAAACTTTCTCTTTATGGATATCTGATTTATCCGGAGGAGCTAAAAAACGATTAAGCACTTTGCGGGCAATAGTCGGGTGAAGTACTGACTCCCCGGCATACACCTGCCGTACCGCATCAACAAGCTCTTTGCCCCGGACACTTTTTAGAAGATAGCCGGCCGCTCCTGCTTCTAACAGACCGAAGACGAACTGGTCATCGTCGTAGGCAGTCAATATCAGCACGGAAATGGCAGGATAAAGTGCTTTAATCTGCTTGGTGGCTTCAATACCGTCAACCTTTGGCATAGCTATATCAATAATGGCCAGGTCCGGTCTGAATCTGCCGGCTAATTTTATCGCTTCTTCACCGTCGACAGCCTCGGCAACAACCTCCAAGTCCGGTTCCTGCTCCAGAATCTGACGGGTACCTTCCCTGACGACAGCATGGTCATCGGCAATAAGTATTTTAATTTTATCCATTTCGTACACTCGAGTTTTTACTATACCTAATCATACACCCTATTTAATACATCCTCAATCGTAGTAATTACTTAATGCGGAAGTGCAACACGTAGGTATTAATACTTATGTATTGGAAATACGAAATAGGTACCACGGCGGAAGCTGATTTTATACACCCGGTGATAACCTGAAAGCAGAAGTAAAGCTAAGCACAAAATAAAAGAAAGGAGGTGATAAAAATGACGTGGGAATTAGTGGTTATACTGGTGATCGCCATACCTGTTATTCTTTTCCCTGCGGCGTACATCTGGTATATCAATATCGGCGGTTTAGCCCTTATGTTCAAAGAAGCACGAGAAAAGCGAGCTATCCGTAAAAAGATCAAACATGAACTGGAATATGAGAAAGCCCTTACCGAAACAGTGAAGAAATACCCCTGGTAATTTCAGGAAATAGTACGTACGGAAGAATATAAAAGCAAGGAGGATAAATAAGATGGAATGGCAGATTATTGTAGCCCTGGTAATAGCAATCCCCATAATCCTATTCCCGGTAGCATTTATCTGGTACATAAATTTCGGGGGAATCTATCTGGCAATCAAGGAAGCTAGAGCCAAGCGAGCTGCTCACAAAAAGGAAGTTAGCAAACCAGTAAAGGTTACTCATGTATAGGTGGTATTAAGATCCTATGGTGTGGGAAGTAGTAATAGGGGTGATACTGGTCATGGGTATCCTGACTACCATAAGAGAAGTTTGTTTGAAAAGAGCTGGTAAAAAGAAAGCAGCATCAACAGATGAAGGAAGCCATGATATTAATGCCTCTGAATAGGATGGAAAAATCCCAGTTTAAGGAGATGATGGCATGACTGTAGCCGTACTTGTCGACGCTAACAGGTGCATCGGATGTCGGGGTTGTCAGGTAGCCTGCAAGCAGTGGAATGAAAACGATGAGGATATACCTACCGAAGAAAACGGGGTGCTTTCTAAGAACCGGGGTAGTTACGAGAACCCGCCCCAGCTATCCGCGCATACCTGGACCAGGATACGTTTCACAGAATCAGATTACAACGGTAAGTTTCACTGGGTTTTCACGAAACTCCAGTGCATGCACTGCGAACACCCCGCCTGTGTGGCGGCCTGCCCGGTGGGTGCCTTAACAAAGACGGCTGAAGGACCGGTTATCTACGATGATAATAAGTGCTTCGGCTGTCGTTACTGTATGGTAGCCTGTCCTTTCGGAATACCAACTTTTCAGTGGGATGACCCTTTACCCTGGATACGTAAGTGTACGTTCTGTATAGACAGATTGAATGAAGGGCTGGAACCCGCCTGTGTTAAGACCTGTCCGACTAACGCCCTGGAGTTTGGAGAGCGGGAAGAACTTATCCTTAAAGCCAGAGAGCGTATCGCCAACGCGCCGGATAAATATGTAAATCATATATACGGAGAGAAAGAAGTGGGCGGAACATCCTGGCTCTATTTATCTCCCGTGCCCTTTCGGGAACTGGGACTTCCGGAACTCGGTCCGGAACCGGTTACCGTCGATGCCGAGCGTGCCATGGGAGCCGTACCGCCGGTGCTGCTGGGATTGGCGGCAACTATGGCGGGAATTTACTGGCTCTGCAAACGGCGCGATAAAATGAGCCAGGCTAAAACCACGAAGAAGGAGACGGTGAAATGATGAAGCTGAATCGGAGAGACTTCCTCAAGGTCTCGGTGGGAACAACCGGACTGCTATTACTGGGTTCTCCGAAGCAGGCTTACGCTCATGATTCTCCTAGCCAATCGAGCTGGGGGGTACTGGTGGACACCACCAAGTGCGTCGGCTGCTGGTGGTGCTACGCTGCCTGTAAGCATAGCCACCATTTGCCGGAGACAATCCAGCCCGACCCCGAGAATCCCCCCGAGCTGAACTCCGATGTCTGGACGACGCTGGCGACGAGGCAGGAGGGGAATCAATGGCTGTATGCCAAGCGCCAGTGCATGCACTGCGTGTATCCTGCCTGCGTTACCGCCTGCCCGGTGGGAGCCCTGCAAAAAACAGCTGAAGGTCCGGTTATTTATGATGCAAACAAATGTTTTGGCTGCCGTTACTGCATGGTGGCCTGCCCTTTCGGTGTACCGGATTTTGAATGGGAAGACCCTACCCCCTGGGTTCGCAAATGCGACTTCTGTGCCGACCGTCTGGCGGAGGGACTGGCGCCGTCCTGTGTTGACGCCTGTCCTAATGGCGCTCTCAAGTTCGGTAATCGTGACGAGCTGCTGGCCGAGGCCAAGGAGCGCATCGCCGGCGCCTCAAAAAAATACGTAGACCATGTCTACGGGGAGAAGGAGGCGGGGGGCACGTCTTGGCTGTACATCACCGGATTTCCTATCGATAAGATGGGCTTTCCCTCCCTTGATTCGGAGCCAGTAACCGTGAATACCCAGCGTGCCATGGGTGCCGTACCACCGGTACTGCTGGGAGTGGCGGCAACTATGGCGGGGATTTACTGGTTCTATAAACGGCGTGACAAAATGAGCCAAATTAAAACCAATAAGAAAGAGGCGTCAGGATAATGCAGAAAAAGCGTTCGTTTCCCATTGGTACCTCTATTTTAAGCGCCCTGGTGGTTCTCGGTCTGGCGGTAATGATTTATCGTTTTATCAACGGGCTGGGAGCCATAAGTAATTTGAGTGACGGCCGTCCCTGGGGACTGTGGATAAGCTTCGACCTGTACTGCGGTGTCGCCCTGGCCGCCGGTGGTTTCACTCTGGCTGGCGCCGTCTATATTTTTCGGTTGGAAAAATATCATACGGTCGTCAGACCGGCAATTCTCACTGCCTTTCTCGGGTACACGCTGGTAATACTAGCTCTGCTGGTGGACCTGGGGCAGCCCTGGTACATCTGGCACATCATGATAAACTGGAATGTCCACTCTCCTCTATTCGAGGTAGGTATGTGTGTCATGACGTATACCCTCGTGCTTGCCCTGGAGTTCAGCCCGGTAGTCTTTGAAGGTCTCAACAGGAGTAACCTCCCGGTTGTGAAACGTATAAACTGGCGAGTCCCCTGGAGGATTATCAGGACGATACAGATTCCTCTGGTAATCGCCGGTGTTGTTCTTTCCACATTACACCAGTCCTCGCTGGGTTCGATGCTGCTGATGATGCCCACGGCATTACATGCACTGTGGTATTCCCCGATACTACCGGTTCTCTTTCTCCTGTCAGCTATTGCTGTAGGTCCGGCCATGGTTATCTTCGAGTCGACCTTAAGTACCAGAATATTTGGCCACAAGCTAGACATCGACATACTGGGTGGTCTGGCTAAAGTCATTCCATACATCCTGGGTCTTTACCTCCTGTTGAAATTGTTTGAACTGATGGCGGTAGGAGAAATAGGACTAATCTTTACCGCGTACCCGTATAACCTGCTGTGGTGGGGAGAGATAATAATCGGCGTTATTCTACCCATTATCCTTTTTTCATTACCGGATGTCAGGCGAAGTCGCAATGCTGTATTCGTGACATCAATCCTGGTCATCATCGGGCTGATGTTCAACCGCTTCAACGTGAGTATGCTGGCACTGGGGATGCGACCGGGCTATATTTACTTCCCTCACTGGATGGAGTTCGCTGTATCGATAGGTCTTGTTGCCGATGCTCTACTGGTCGTCTGGCTGGCCTACCGGTTTCTGCCGATTATACAACACGAAGAGACAGCCGAGGTGAAGGCATAATGAAAAGGTGGAAAGAGGTATGTCAATTTGCTAATGGGATTGTTTATGCTTCTGGCAATATACGCAAGCTTGTAATCCCTAATCATCCGGATATTTACTTTGAATTAGATACGAAGGGGGTAAGGTGGCGCCCAGGTACTGGTAATCGTAAACCGACTAGATTACAGAAGGTAGAACGAGATGGATAGAGTATACTTAAGACCATTAATCATATTCTTGCTCCTGGGATTTTGTAGCCTGTTCTATTATTTCGGAGAGTTGATAGACTGGACAGCCTGGAATGCCCTGCGTAACGACTTCTTTTACGGCATCCACGATGTACACCGGCTACTCTTTCTGGCACCTATTGTCTATGCTGGCTACACCGCCAGGGTAAAAGGTGCCGTAATCGTAACCCTGATTAGCTTTATTATTTTCCTACCCCGTGCCTTTTTCATCTCTCCTTATCCAGACCCATTACTGAGGATGGTGATGTTTGTCGTCTTTGCCGGTGTAATTGGGACGCTCGTTGGCATCGTACGAAATCAATCCGAAAGAGCACAGCAACTGGAAATCTCAATAACCAGCGAAAAGAATAAGCTTTTAAAAATCCTGGATGGAATGGCAGACGGCGTTCTTATTACCGGACCTGATTACACGATTCGATATATGAATTCTAAAATGGTAGATGCCTTTGGCGAGGGCACGGGCTTCACCTGCTATCAACACCTATATAAACATGAAATCCCGTGTACGCCGGAATGCCGGATATTGGATGTTATTACAAAGGGAAAAATCGAAAAGTGGCAATGCGACTTTCCGGATGGGAAAAGTTATGAAGTCGTTGCCGCCCCCTATGTTGATACCGATGGTACTATGTGTCAGATATCCGTGTTCAGAGACATCATGAAATACACGTCCTCTCCAGAGAAGAATTGAGTATCAAATAAATTCTCTAAAATCCTTTTATGGTATATAATTCAATAGATTTTATCTTGTGTGAGTAATTTATGGACCTGGAATGGGTAATAAGAATAGTCCTTTTTGGAATTGCCCACTGGATATTAGCTGGTATTATGCTGCATGATTTAGCGTCGAAAAAGAAAGCCTTCGGCGGGCACAAGGCACCGTGGGCAATAGTGATTATATTTATTCCCTGCTTCGGTTCTCTGGTATACCTGGCGTTTCACCCTCAGATTTTTTATCCACAATAATTCAGACATTAGAATTATTACTATTATGGTTGGATAAGTAAGCCGTGCAGGATCAAAGATAGATTTTTAATCTAGTATCACTTCTCTAGATTTAGCTTTACATATTTTTTTACATTCAAATAGATGAGTGAAGCTCTTTAAGTATTATACTTCTTCTTCCCACATACTTGATTGCAGGTACGTAGCAAGATTCACATTATCGTTATTTATTTTAAGCTTTCTCCGTATATTTTCGCGGTGACGGTTGATAGTGTCTATTGGTCTATAGTTCTACCTTTTACCGTTATATTTATCTTATGGTGGAGGGGGCAGGATTCGAACCTGCGTAGCCCTTAGGGCGGCAGATTTACAGTCTGCTCCGATTAACCACTCCGGCACCCCTCCCTACTTAACCCCGGATGAAAGCCCGAGGAGGGATTCGAACCCTTCAACCTACCGATTACAAGTCGGTTGCGCTTCCATTGCGCCACTCGGGCGCCAATACATATAGATATCTTTAAAAGGGGTAACTTAAGTATTATAGAAACGGTATATGTAAAAGTCAAGTTGCAGGTGTACTAATACACTCGTTTTTCCTAATAGATAGCCATCCGTTTCCTTCTGAAGAAATAGCCGGCTATAAGGCCTACAACCAGTCCACCGACATGCGCCTGCCAGGCAATACCGGAAATGACACCTGGTATGGACCACAGGACAAAGAAGATGAGGACCACAACCCAGAGAGGCATTGGAAAGAGAAAATACAGATATACTCTCAGGTTAGGTACCAACACCACCAGGGCACCCGCCACGGCATATACCGCCCCCGAGGCACCCACGGCTATCGAGAAAGTGTCTCCCAGTAAGTAGAACAGCAGGTTGCCCACTATCCCGCCGATAAAATAAACGATGGCAAACCAGCTATTACCAACCAACCGGGATAGATAGGAACCGAAGAAAAACAGGATAATCATGTTAAAGAAGAGGTGCCAGAAACCGGCATGGATAAACATGGCAGTGAGGATAGTCCAGGGTCTCTCAACAAAGTAATACGGAATTAAACCCAGGTAATAGGTGAATTTATCTGTATTAGTGTAAAAGAAATCACCGAGAGGATATCTACCGGTGCCGGCAAACAGCATAGCGATGTAAAGTACGAGATTGGCAATGATGATAGCCCATACGGGATTTATGTTAAAACTGAAATAGCCTCTAGTCCGTCCGCTCCCCGATTCCCACCTCTGGGGAGAACGCCTCATATAGTCTCTATCGTTTAACGGCAATAAATACCTCTCAACCGGTTACCAGTGTATATCTATATTATACCAGCTTTGTGAGCTTGATAATAGCCTTACAGAGCTTGACTTACAATTACGGACAAGCGATAATATTAAGGCGTCCCCATAAGGCATTCCCCGGTAGCTCAACGGTAGAGCGGGCGGCTGTTAACCGCTAGGTTGATGGTTCGAATCCATCTCGGGGAGCCAGCTCATTTCATTCAAGGCATTGTTGTCTGATGCTACCCACCTGAAGAATTAATGTTATCACACACCACCTCGTGAATTTAGTAAGGATTTATTCGGCTCCTCCTCAAATCCCTCAATCTGATTTCGCGGGTAATTTGGTTAGTTCGCGCCAATAACCCGATGGTTAAAGGCCACTTCTGAATACGGCACCAAGCAGTCCCAGAATTACCCCCGGTATGGGCCCCCTTCCCGCGCGCAGCCCCTCTTTTTTGCGGACCCGATTTGGGGATTATTCAGAGGCCGATAGGGATTTTACGGTTGAAAACCCCGGATTCTCGCCTGATGGCCCCGTCCCTATTGGAAACCAGCGCATGTGCCAGCCGTGAGGCGTATGGCACTCGCAAGCACCCAAAGGAGCCCCGTTTCGCGACATGGTGTCCCACATTTAGCCCGAGGGCAGGCCACCTTACAAAAGTCCTGTTGACAATAATTATTATGTATGATATCATGTCATAAGTATGTATTATCATACATATCATACATGATTTCAGGAAAATCCAGGAGGTTATTATGATACACCAGCATTTAATGGGAGAGGGTATCCCCAAGTTTTACGGAGCCACTACCCTCGGTGAACGGGGCCAGATAGTCGTCCCGGCCGAGGCACGGAAAGACCTGAACCTGTCCCCTTCCACCAAGGTCATGGTATTCGGCGCTCCAATGGGAGAAGGTCTGTTAATCGTCAAAGCTGACTCTATTGCTGAGATGCTGGCGCACGCTAACAGAATGCTGAGTGGTGTTGAGGAAGTACTGAGATCCAGCAAGGATGAACCCACCTAGACTACCCTTCTTTCCTAATTTGCACTAATAAATTTCAAGTAGAGTAAAGGAAAATATTTTTATGTGGCATATTACTAAATGGGTACTTCACAGAAGACTCTTTACCATTCTGCTAGCGCTGGTCGTCGCCGGAATTTCCATCTGGGCGTTCTTGGGGCTCAAGGTAGAACTAATACCCGATATCAGTTTCCCTTATACCACCGTCGTTACGATTTACCCTCAAGCCACGCCGGATTCCGTGGTGAATGAAGTGACGGCACCAATCGAAAAAGTGGTCTGGGATGAATGGTCCGGCCAGGGTTTAAAGCATGTTACCTCCACGTCTTCCGCCGGTTTATCCGTGGTGATGGCGGAGTTCGAGTACGGTACGGATATGGAGAAGGTTACCGATAGCCTGAACGAAAGCATCGGTAAGCTCATCCTACCACCGGCGGTCACTAGTTTCCCCGAATTGATGGGAAGCAACACGAAAAATCCGCAAATCATTCCTATCAATATGAATATTTTGCCGTTGATGTATCTGAGCCTTTCCGGGGACCTGCCGCCGGAGCGAATCAAGCAGATCGCCGATACGCAAATCGTTCCCGCGTTGGTTCAGGTCGAAGGGGTGCTCCGGGTTGATACAGAGGGCGGGGACAAAGACCAGGTAGTAATTTCTCCGGACCCGGATATGATGAACCAGTACGGCATCTCTATGGCCCAGATTGCCGGGCTCCTCGGTACCGGTTACTCTTCCCTGAGTGAAATAGAAAATACTTCTCTCGGCATAGACAGCGTCAAGCTGTCCGATGTGGCCACGGTCAGACAGAGCCCGCCGCCGTCGTCGTCCATTACCCGCACCAATGGTCATCCCAGCATAAGTATTTCGGTAATAAAAACGGAATTGGGCAATACCGTGGAGACCTCTGATGCCGTAAATGCCAAATTGGCGGAATTACAGGGAGAACTAGGCGATGGCGTTACAATTAGCACCATCTTTGACCAATCGGATTTTATCAATGACAGTATCAGCCAGCTCGAGGAGAAAGCCATTATCGGCGGCGTGCTGGCCGTACTGGTGGTCTTTTTCTTCCTCTGGACAATCCGTGCCTCGCTGATAACCGCCATCTCGATTCCCCTGAGTATTTTCTTTGGCTTTCTATGCATGCACTTAGCCGGGATCACGATAAATATACTGACCTTGAGCGCCATGACGATAGCCGTCGGGCGGCTGATAGATGATAGCATCGTGATGGTGGAAGTAATATACCGCCGCATGATTGGAGGGGAAACCTTCAAGGAGGCAGCCATTGGCGGAGCCAAGGAGGTAGCCACTCCGATTACCTCCGCTACGCTGGCTACCGTGGCTATCTTCCTGCCATTGATGTTCGTCGGCGGCATCGTGGGCGAGATGTTCATCCCCTTTGGCCTGACGGTAACTTTCGCTATGCTGGCCTCACTACTGGTAGCCCTGACGCTGATTCCGGTCCTGTCCAAGTGGCTGGTGAGTTCCAAACCGAAGAAGACAATTACGATACGGGACAACTGGTACCAGAAAATCTATACCAAGGCGCTAAAATGGACGCTCGGGCACCGTGTTACCGTGGTGGTGCTAGCCATCGTACTGCTGATAGGAAGCCTGGGGCTCCTTCCGGTAGCCGGCACTTCATTCATGTCCGGCTCAATGGGCGAGCCGACTATCACCGTCAATATCTCACTGCCGCCTACGACCGATGTCAGCACCACCAGCGCCATCACAGCAAAGGTAGAAGCGCTGCTCAGCGATAATCCGGCTATAAAGAGCTTCCAGTCAAGCATCGGTACATCTACATCCATGGCCGGCATCATGAGCGCGTCACAGGGTGGAGGTGGTTCCAATACAGCGACGATAACCATTTACCTGGAGTCCGGCGAGGACCTGGAGCAAGAGATTACGGCGCTAAACCAGGCCAGCCAGGGTATTACGGATAACGGGTTCATCACTGTCAACTCGGATTCCGGGGGCGGCATGGGAGGAGGTTTTTCTTCTTCAGCGATGAATCTCTCCGTACAGGGGCAAAACCAGGAAGATATAGCCAGAGTCACTGCCCAACTCATGGAAAAGCTCCAGGGCGTCAACGGGATCGTTGACCTGAAAAGCGACTTGACAACGGTCGTGCCCGAGCTGAATATTACCGTAAACCCAGCCAAAGTGGCTGCTTTAGGATTACCGGCCGACCAGACGGCCCGGTTGCAGCAGGAGTTCATGCTGCTGATGAACGGCGGGAATTTACCTGATAAGACGGTGATGCTCGATAATGAAAGCTATCCTATTTACATCAAGGGAATTGCTCAGAACCTTAGCGATGCGGAACAGGCGAAAATCCTGAAAATAGGTTTCCCCCAGTCCGTAACCCTGAATGACGTCGCCGATGTTGCCATACTGGAACTGCCGTCGCATATAAGCCATATCGATACGGTATTATCCGCCACGATTTCGGGCACAATCACCGATAAAAACGTCGGGGCGGTAAACATGGCGGTTCAAAAACAGGTAGACGCTTTGCCGGAGCATCCCGGGGTGGATATAATGACGACCGGGATAGCCGAGGAAATGGGCGATACTTTTGCCAGTATGTTTATCGCCATCATCGTGGCTATCATCATTGTGTTCCTGATTGTAATACTCATGATGCGCTCCATACGCAATCCTATAATTATCATGGTCAGCATTCCCCTGGCCTTCATCGGTTCTATCCTGGCTTTGCTCATCAGCGGCTATACACTCGGGGTGTCCGCCATGATGGGCTTACTGATGCTCGTGGGGATTGTCCTAACGAATGCCATCGTACTGGTGTCAATGGTAGAACAACAACGTAAGAACGGCCTGAGTATTCATGATGCCCTGCTCGAAGGCGGTAAGATCCGAATGCGCCCGATACTTATGACCGCTCTGACCACCATCCTGGCGATGATTCCCATGGCGGTAAGCGTCAGTTCCGGCACGATGTTAAGTGCTGAGCTAGCGATTGTCGTCATCGGTGGCATGGTAAGTTCAACATTTTTAACTTTGTTTGTTATTCCGGCTGTTTACAGTCTGGTCTATCGGGGCCGAAAACAACCTGTTGCCCGATAATTAATTAATACTGACCTGCCCCCGTCTACGATACCAGATATAATATCGTTGACGGGGGTATAAATGGTCATAAGAGGATACAAACCAGAGCAAAATATCAATAAGCTGCATGATGCTGAAGCAAGTCTTTTATACCTGTAATATCAAAGTTGAACTCGATCTTATGGTTGCGAAACAAATCAACCAGGGAGAGCCAGATTCCATTTTTCATTCTTTTTATCCTACTTTACTGTCTTCATTTCTGCCTTCTTGGCCACTCCTTTCAGGTAAGACCCTATACTATTTGGGTATTGGAACGGTAAAGAGCAGAGGCATACGAGCTTAAGTGAAACATGAGTGCTTTAACCTAGGGGTAGTCCTGCTCTTCCTGTCTACCGATTACCCACAAATGCCACATCGCGAAACGGGGCGCCGGTATCAAAGCGAGCACGATACGCGTTGTGAGCGGGTTCTAGCGCGGTTCGCTGTGGGGCGGAACACCACGTTGAGAGTCTGGCATTCCTACGGGGTGAATCAAAGGGACTGGAGTCTGGGAGGCCCTTGATGAGGTTGTGGCCAGTTTGCCGTGAGTGCGTAAAGGGTTAACCAAGCAGCAGTTGGCTGAGTCGTGCAGGGGACGGCGCCGACACGGGTGGACGGGGAGTCCGAGTAGAGTCGAACTCACACCTTCAATATTTTCTGCAGGGCTTTATCCTGTATTGGTGTAGGCCCTGAAGTTGCAGGTTCGGTCGGTCTTGATGTTAAGGTGACACCACACGTATTGCGGCACACCTTTGGCACAAACGCTGCTGCCCAAGGTGTCAACGCCTTTATTCTCAAAGAGATGATGGGACACTCCAGCATGCAGACTACTATGAGATACGTTCATCCGCAGCTGGATGATCTAAAGGCCCAGCATAATAAGTTCTCAATGGTGAATGACCTATATAATAAGAAATAGTCTATCTTGATAGATAAATATAACGATAATTGCACTTAAAGATGGATTGTTAAAGAGGCAGTATCTTGGCTAAATGTCAAACCAGCTCTATGAAATGAAGAGCTAATATGGTATCACCAGTGCGATCAAGTGTGTACGAATCTTGAGAGTGATTAGAAAGTGCTAAGCCCAGCCTTCAGCAATGAGCTTATCATGCAG
>Ga0315554_1000105_pt1 | contig 41605 bp, 27 predicted proteins | sample SalMarSW160370MG_FD_202114 | JGI IMG/M metagenome (GOLD analysis project Ga0315554, IMG submission 202114) | Salt marsh sediment microbial communities from the Plum Island Ecosystem LTER, Massachusetts, United States - Salt Marsh Sediment SW1603-70 ...
CCCCATGGTATAAAGTATGATCCTAACAACACTGGTGTTTACATAGCTAGTTTGGGCGTGCATGAACATTGGAATAATTCAGTGGATAAAAAATATACAAGGAATCTCGGTACAGGAAACGGTATTGAATTAATCGATATAGAGCAAACTGCTCCCGATAATATTATTGAAGGAAAGAATAACGCTGAGCATTTCCGGCTTTACCAGAACTATCCCAACCCGTTTAATCCAGTAACGACATTTTCATTTGATATTCCAAAGCAATCCTTTGTGTCATTGAAAGTATATGATCTGCTGGGAAGAGAAACAGCAACACTGGTTGATGAAACAAAAAAAGCAGGGAGTTATAAAGTGCTCTGGAATGCAAACCGTCTTGCAAGCGGAGTATATTTCTTTCAACTTCAGGCCGGGGATTATAGTTCAACGAAGAAGTTTTTACTTTTAAAATAGATATCGCAATAACTATGGACAGATTTAGATAGAGAAATAGTAATTAAGTCATCAAATTTTTTGTATAGAAAGTTTAAAAGGTATATCATGAAAAAAAGTTTACAAAGCAATGAGGGTTTGAAAACTGTTATTCGTTTTTTTTACTTTGTTGTTTCAATTGCATTCATTTCTGAGATACATGCACAGTCCAATGCTGCGTTAATCAATTTAGATAGTACTCGTCAGATTATCAGAGGCTTCGGTGCTGCAAACATTCTTCCCTGGCGAGACGATATGACTACCGATCAAATAAATACAGCCTTCGGTACCGGAGATGGTCAAATTGGCTTTACCATACTTCGATTACGAGTTCCAAACCAGCAAAATGAATTTAATCTCAATGTTCCCACTTCACAAATAGCTTATTCAATGGGAGTCACAATTATTGCATCACCATGGTCGCCTCCGGCTTGGATGAAAAGTAATGATACTACTGTTGGCGGCAGACTTAACGATACTTCTTATGCTTCTTATGCTGCTCACTTAAAATCATTTGTTAATTACATGGCAAGTAATGGTGTTCCTATTTATGCAGTTTCAGTTCAAAACGAACCAGATGTTCATGTAGGATATGAATCTTGTGATTGGAATGCCGGAGAGTTGCTCAAGTTTGTCAAGGAAAATGCAGCATCCATTGGTACTAATATCATTGTACCCGAATCTGCCCATTTCGACAAGAGCTTGTCCGATCCCATACTCAATGATCCTGCTGCAGCAGTTAATGTATCAATTATAGGCGGACATATATACGGAGGTGGGCTGGAAAATTATCCGCTTGCTGAAAGCAAAGGAAAAGAAATTTGGATGACCGAGTATCTTAATTTAGATATTTCTTGGGCAGCTAATCTTGGAACGGGCAAAGAAATTAATGATTGTATGAATGCGGGTATGAGTGCTTATATATGGTGGTATATAGTAAGGTTTTATGGTCCGATTGATGAAGATGGAAATGTATCTAAACGCGGTTATGTGATGTCGCAGTATGCAAGATTTATCCGTCCTGGATTTTTCAGGGTAAATGCTACTGCAAATCCTCAGGCAAACGTGTATGTAACTGCATATAAAGATAGTTCTAAAATTGTTATCGTTGCTATAAATAACAATCTATCAACGGTAGAACAGACATTTACTTTGCAGAAAGAGGGAGGTGTAAACGCTGCATTGTTTATACCTTATGTTACATCTGAAACTAAAAATTGCTTGCAAGGAAGTAATATTAATTTGAACAACAATAGTCTCACCGTTGTACTCGATGCATCGAGCATAACAACTTTTGTATCGGAAGCAACTCCCGATGCAGTTGAACATTTGGACATACCCAAAATATTCAGTCTATCCCAAAATTACCCGAATCCGTTCAATCCAACTACAACTATAAAATATTCTTTAATAAAACCTTCTTTTGTCAAACTTGATATTTATAATCTGGTCGGCCGAAAAGTAAAAACACTTATTAATTCATATCAAAGTGCTGGCGAACATTTTGTTGTATGGAGTGCAACAAATGATTTGAATAATACTGTTCCTTCAGGTGTTTATTTTTACCAAATGGATGCAGGTAATGTTCATCTCCAAAAGAAAATGATCTTAATTCGGTAACTTCATTATACCCAAACACAGGCATACATAAGTATGAGTATTGAATTTAATGATGCGGATTATAATTAAGTTAGGTATTAGAAAAAATTTTAAGTATTAATTGTATTTCATAGTAAATTTGATTGAATATGAAAAATCATTCTGATGTTAGATTTTCTGAACAGGCCGTATCCATTCTCTTTCCAGCCTTTAAGTAGAATTTAAACAACTTGTACCCACCGGCTTATTTGTTTTTATTTTCCTAATTTTTTGAGTGGGAATGCATCCGATTCTTGATGTATTGTGTCATGATTTTGCTTCAGTATTAGGAAATGAGTATACCTACTACAACAGTTCTCCTATTTCTTCTGATACGACAATGAATGTTAAAAATTTGAGTTCTGATCAATTAATACTTATGGATAATATTAGTGAATTAATGAAAAATGTTGATAATAACTTTTATGAATTGAAGGATCTGTACAATAAAAATAAACCACTGCAATTTAGCAGCTATATTAAGGAAAAATAAAATGATTAAATGAAACAAGCAATCCTCAAGAATTGGTTTTTACAACAGTTTATAAAAATGATTCTAAATTAGTTATTGTTTCAATAAACGAGGGATTATCTGCAATTAAACAGAAATATATTTTGAAAAACTGTAGTTTTAATAGTTTTATATCTTACACCACATCAAGTATAAAGAATTGTGAGAAGGGAGATGTAATTCCCGCATTAAACGGAAGTTTTTATGCTACTCTGGATTCGTTAAGTATAACGACTTTTGTTTTGGATTAATCAATGTCTTTTTACTAAATGATTTTATAATATTTTCATCGTATCATTTCTCTAACTATTATTTCGATTCCGACTTCATCATTACGCAAATTAATAATCAAACCGTTATAATATAAATCGGTTTGAGGATTATCAATTCCAGTTGATTTATTATAAATTCTTAATCGTCCATATTCAGATTTAATGCTTTTATTTTCAACGTAATGTTCAATTAGAGGTGATTCAACTTTAATATATCGTTTATTATTATCAATAAATACTATAGCTTCTTTTAATATTCGAGTATTTCCGGTTGTTGAGTCTTTTTCGGCTGTTTCAAAAATATCTCCGTAATCTTTAAATATTGGAAGTCTTTTTATATTGTGATCACGAAGTATCTGTCCCCATTTATTTGGTTTGTACAAATTAATTGTATAATCTAATAATTCAGGTCCGCCGTAATTTCCGTGCCCCGGTATAACGATTCTTGCGGAGCCGAATTCGTTCTTCACTTTTTTAATAGTATTTGACCATTCATTCAGGTTTGCATCGGCAATATTGCCTACCCAGCCGTTATAATTTCTGATCTCATTTCCGCCGAACAATATTTTCTCTTTCGGTATCCAAACAACAATTCCATCTATCGTATGTGCTGGTCCGAAATATTGGCAAATAAGTTTTTCATTCCCTGCTTTTAATTCTAATTTGGAATCAAACCCAGCATCTGGAATTGGCAGCCCTTTTTCTTTTGCAATAGTTCTTGTTAATTCAGACGAATATGATTTTATTCCTAATTTTTGTACAACATCTAAACCTTCCATTGCATCCGGGTGCCATCTATCAATTATATAACCAACTATTTTTGCTTTAAATTGTTCTTTTGTCCAGTTTATTAATTTCAGCGTTGCATCATCTGATGGAGGAGTTGAAACAATAATTGCTTCGCCATTATTAATAAAAACAATTCCATTGCTGTTATCATAGGTATGAACATAAACACCTTCAGCTATTTTAGTTGCGGTTAGTTTATCGGTAATATTTATTGTTTGTCCGAATAAAACCGGTAAGTGAAAAATCATTAAAAGTAGGATTGTTGCGATTTTTTTTATCATATTAATTGTCTTTTTTATAGGGCTGTTCTCAAAATTTATATGTGCAGCAAAAAGAATATATAGTCTATTTTGATAATTTATTAATATAATCAGGTGTAGCAGGTTCTTCTTTAAAAAAATCTCCCTTTTTACCTTGTGAAAGTGCCCACCTATCAATCCAGGAAATTCCCCAATCACCATATACAGTTATATAAGATTTATATACATCATCTTCAAGTGCTTGATCCATTGTAATAAATTCATAATTATTCTTCCTAAACATGACTGCTAAAGAATCAATATAATCTGAATTAAGCCAGCTGGCGTGCAGAAGTAAAATCTGTTTTATATTTCTTCCAAATAAATTATGAGATTGCTTTTCATAATATTTCAATTTCTTTTCCATATAATCGATATAAGCATGTCCGATTTCTTTTATAAGGGGATTATCCTTTTTTACTTTAGCTCTTTTATATGCAACAGCAAATAAATAATCTTCATTATCAATTGTTACCGGTGCTGTTATATATCCATGATTTAAAAGAAAATTATCCAGTGAATCAGCTTTTTCTTTTGAGTTGCCGGTGTGCAGAAAAGGATGCCTGAAGTATTTAATTGTCTTCCCTTTATTAGAAAGTATTTCTTTTGTAATAGCTTCTCCTGTCAAAATATCTTTAGAATAAACTTTAAATGAAACCAAATTATAATCGGGATGAGAGAATGTATGGTTGCCTAAATCCAGGCCATTATCTACCCAATACTTAAGTAGTTCAACCTGGAATTGAATTAAACCTTCTTTATTATATAGTTTTTTCTCATTCACAAATCCTATCGCTGGTATTCTATTTCTTTTAAGTGAAGATGTGAGATTCTTAATTAAATCTTTTTGAAATGTAGTATCTGAAATACCGTAACTTACAACAGGTAAATCATCGAATGAAAAGCAAACATATTTTTTTTGTCCGTATGATATTAATCCTAATAAGATAAAGAATATTAATATTTTCAAATTTATTATATCGATTATTTATTAGATAAAAATTATTAAAATATTTGACTGAGCATTTGTATCGCTTGAGTACAAATCTTACTGGAGAAGAATGCTACAGATAAATCGAGAAGTGCAAAGAAATATTATTCTTATTTTAATAATATAATTTTACAGAATTAAAATTATGTCATAAAGCTGTAATTTACAATAAAAATTTTCTGTCAATTTAAATCTTTTGGTTAAAAACATTGAGTGAATATTCTGCGGTATGAAATGGCACAGAACAAAGAAATATACAGGAAAACACAGAAATTTATTCCTTTAATATAGAAATAGAAAATCAAAATCTTTCCAAGAAAATGGTTTTGATTCGTTGAAAAAAGAAATAAATTAGTAATAATAATCCATTTAATTTATAGCCGATTAATAATTTTTTTTCAAAAAAATTCTTATAGGACATTTAAAATGAAATTTAATTACACTAAGCATTCAGGAAATTATGCAAGGGTTTGTATTAACTCTATTCTTTTCTTTCTAATCTTTGCTTCGGTAATTATAGCACAGCCTTCCGGTGGCCCTTACGGTCCAATCCAGAAAAATTATGATCTGCCAAAAGTAGGAGGTAGAATATATTATGTAGCACCTGATGGAAAATTCGATGCGTCAGGTGAATCAATTTCTCAACCTTCAACAATTGAATCAGCCATAGAACGTGTTAAAACCGGTGATGCTATTGTAATGCGTGGAGGTACATATAGAACAGGTAACCTGGTATTAAATCAAGGAATCACGATACAGCCATATAAAAATGAACAGCCTATTCTTAAAGGGACTTTTGTAGCCAAAGATTGGCAGGATCTAGGAAATGGTTTATGGACAACAACATGGTCACATTTATTTCCTATGAAACCGCAAAGCTGGTGGAGGCGTAACAGGGAAGGAAAGAAGACTCCTCTGCATCGTTTTAATAATGATATGGTTTTTGTTGATGGGAGATTTTTACAATCGGCTGGCTGGGAAGGTGAGGTAGATTCCAATTCATACTATATTGATTATGATTCCAAGACAGTTTATATAGGTGTTAATCCTACTAACAGATTAATTGAAATAACAGCTTTTAATGTAGCCTTGTTAAGAACTACCAAAGATGTTCATGGAAAGAAAAATGATCACAGAGGTCCGAAAATTAAAGGAATTACATTTACTCAATATGCTTACAGGGCTATTGAAATTGAAGGAACTGAACCCGAAGGAGTATCACCTGAATACGAACATGGAAAGGATGTAATTGGTACTACCCTTGAAAATTGTACTATCTCTTTCTGTTCCCGGGTGGCTGGATATTTTAGGGGAGATAGTTTGACTATAAAGCATTGTAAAATAAGCGATACAAGCACTGAAGGGATTTACATAATAGCTTCATCCGATGTTCTGCTGGAAAAAAATATTTTTACCCGCAATAACATTGAAAGAATAACCGGTTATTATCCTGCGGCAGTTAAAATTTTTAATCAATGCTATCGTGCTACCGTCAGGGATAACCTGATTATTGATCTGCCGTATTCAAATGGAGTCTGGTTTGATGTAGGTGAAGTAGATGGTCGCTTTATTAATAATTGGGTTGAAAGTGTTGGTAGGACAGATGAACCAATCAATAATAATCAGCCCTGGCCAAGCCAAAACGGGTTCTTCTTTGAGATTTCTAAAGGTGCTGTTTGTGCCGGGAATGTTTTTGTTAACTGCGACCATGGCTCCTGGGCACTCAATAGTTCGAATGTTCATTTTTACCAAAATACTTATGTAAACAGTATGGCAGTTATCGGTCGCAACGAAAGAACCGCTGTTAATGATCACTTTGGGTGGCATCCGAGTACCGGACCGGATATTGATAAACGGGACGGACATATATTTGAAAATAATCTTTTAACGGGAGATAAAAATTTTAATCGTCCTTTATTATTTGTATGGCAGCCTAAATCTATATGCGATACTATTAATAATTCACAGCTTAAAGAAATAGATTACAATGTGTATGTGTGCGAAGATGAGAATGCTTCTTATCCTTTAATCTATTGGAGCCCTGCAAAGAATAATAATTGTCAGGTTATTTTAGATTCTCCGGAAGCTTTAAATAAACTTCATCCTGAATTTTCTTCTCACAGCAAATATTTTTCAAATTATAATGGTCCTTTATTTAAGAGTCACGAATTAGACAACTATCATTTACTATCGGAGTTTCCCGATTCCAAAACTGCAGCAGAACTGCCCTCTGAAATTCAGAAGCTGATCGGTCAATCGAAAACCTATATTGGGGCATTTCCGCCAATTCAGGAAAAATAGGATACTGATGGATTTATAAAATTCAATTATAACATTATTTAAAATTTTTCATTTAGATTATTAAATTGACTTATTCATATTATGAAGCTGCTGTTTATTTCATTTATTATTTTTATTTCACCGGGCTTTTTTACCTGTGCCGAACTGGGAAGAGTAAGTGATAATAAGGATACGAAGAATGTAATTGAAACGATAGCCGATGGTATACTTAAAGACGCCTCTTTTAAATTTACAGATAAAAAAAATGGGGAGGAATATTTATCAACAACAGAAGTACCTTCTGATGCTCACCTGCAAATTGTGAGCCGGTATAATGATTGGCGTTATTGGAATGGTATAATTAATATAGCTATGATTAGGTTGGGAAAAGTTTTGAATAATTCAGATTTCAGCAAGTTCGCGTTTAAAAATATTGCTTTTAGCTTTGATAACTATCAATATTTTAAAGATAAGTACAGTAATGAAGATAAATGGAGTTATCCATTTGCCCAGCGATTTATTATGGCGGAGCTTGATGATTATGGTGCTATGGGTGCAAGCTTAATAGAAGTCTATCATCTTAATCCTCAGGAAGGTTATAAAACCTATATAGATCAGGCAGTTAATTACATTTCGACTCAGCAGTATCGTTTGGAAGATGAAACATTTGTCCGTTCATTCCCGCGAAAATATACATTGTGGGCCGATGATCTTTATATGAGTGTTTCATTCCTTTCTAGGTTGGGTGAGTTGACCGGCAAAATGCAATATTTTGATGATGCTGCTAAACAGGTTATTAACTTTCACAAATATTTATTTGATGAAGAAAAGGGATTGATGTTCCATAATTGGTATAGCGATACAAAACAACACGGAGTTGCATTTTGGGGCCGGGCAAACGGCTGGGCAATGATGGCTCAAGTAGATTTATTGGACAGGCTTCCGGCTGAATATCCTTTACGGGATACATTAATAACGCTGTTAAGAAAACATATTCTTGGGATCTCAAAATATCAAAGTGACAATGGTTTGTGGCATCAATTACTGGATAAACAGGATTCATATCTTGAAACTTCATGTTCTGCGATGTTTACTTATTCAATTGCCGGGGCTGTTAATAAAGAATATATAGAACCGGGATTTGCATCTATTGCAAAAAAAGGCTGGGAGGGAGTAAAATCTAAAATACTCCCCAATGGAGAGGTTGAAGGAGTCTGCACCGGAACAGTAGTAAGTGATGATTTAGTATCTTATTATAATCGTCCAGCTCCTTTAATTGACGTGCATGGTATTGGAACAGTTTTGCTGGCAGGCATTGAAGTTTTACAGCTTCATAAATGACCAGCCGTATAAATCTTGAAATAATCGGCTAAAAATTTTTTCTTTTAATTATAGTATAAAAAAATCAGGATATTATTAATGAAAAAAATTATATCTTTTTCTTCGCGGACCTTTCTTATAAAATTAATCGGTGTTTTTATGCTGATGGTTATTTCAAATACTAATGCACAGGATGAATACAAATTTCCTTTTTTAAATCCTAAATTAAGTACTGAAAAGCGTGTTGATGACTTAGTAAGCCGGATGACTCTTAAGGAAAAAATTGGACAGATGATGAATGCGGCTCCTGCAATAGAAAGATTAGGAATACCTGAATATAATTGGTGGAATGAATGTCTGCACGGGGTTGCTCGTGCCGGGTTAGCAACTGTATTTCCGCAGGCTATCGGTTTAGGTGCTACATGGGATAAAGCTCTTATGCTGCAGGTTTCTACTGCAATTTCCGACGAAGCAAGAGCAAAGCATCATGAGTTTGTTAGAAAAGGAAAACGATATATTTACCAGGGTTTAACTTTTTGGTCGCCTAATATTAATATTTTTCGAGATCCGCGTTGGGGGAGGGGACAGGAAACTTATGGTGAAGATCCTTTTTTAACAGGCAAATTAGCTGTACAGTTTATTAAAGGATTACAGGGGGATGATCCAAAATACTTTAAAACAATTGCGACGGTTAAACATTTTGCTGTTCACAGCGGGCCGGAAAAGGAGCGGCATTATTTTGATGCGATGACCGATGAAAGAGACTTCAGGGAAACATATCTCCCCCAATTTGAAATGGGAATCAAAGAAGGGAAAGCGTATTCAGTTATGTGTGCTTATAATAGGTACGAAGGTGAGGCTTGCTGCGGGAGCAAACGATTATTAATAGACATCTTAAGAAACGAATGGAACTTTAAAGGTTATGTAGTTTCCGATTGCGGGGCAATTGGAGATATTTATCAGCATCACAAAATTGTACAGACACCTGAGGAAGCTGCTGCTCTTGCGGTTAAGTCTGGATGCGATCTTGAATGTGCAACAACTTATGAATACTTGAATGAAGCTGTGAAAGAAAAATTAATAACCGAAACAGAAATAGATACAGCCGTTAAAAGACTTTTTACCGCACGCGTGAAACTTGGAATGTTTGACCCCCCGGAAATGGTAAAATATACAAAAATACCTTACAGTGTGGTTGATAGTAAGGAACATCATGAGCTTGCATTAAAAGCGGCGCAAGAATCTATTGTCTTATTGAAAAATGAAAATAATGTTTTACCGTTAAAAAAAGATATCGGTACTGTTGCAGTTATTGGTCCTAATTCGGATGAATGGATGATGCTTCTTGGAAATTATAACGGGATACCTTCGGACCCTATTACCCCTTTTAGAGGTATCAAAGTAAAATTATCAGGTCACTCTAAAGTTTTATATGCTCAAGGGAGTGAATTAGCGGAGGGTGTTCCGAAATTTGAAATTGTTCCTGCTGAAGCATTGTCTCATGGGAACAATGAAAAAGGTCTTAAAGTTGATTATTACAATAGCACAAATTTAATTGGTCCGGTTCTTTTTTCTTCAGTCGATAGTATCTTAAATTCAAATTGGGGAGATGGAGCCCCAAGGGAGGATATGGATGATGATAATTTCGGTGTTGTTTGGAGCGGAGATATCAAACCATCTAAATCAGGTTCATACCAGTTGGGTATAATTACTACTTGTAATGTTAATCTTTATTTAAATGATACTCTTATCGCAAATACTTCATATCATTTTAGAGATGAATATAATGATCCCCGTTTAAGAAAATCTGCCCCGGTTAATTTAGGGGCAGGTAAAAAATATAAATTAAAAGTCACCGCTAAGGAAACATATGGAGATGCGCAAGTTCAATTAGTATGGGCAGTACCTAGAGAGAATCCTAAAGAAGAATTAAAGGAAGAAGCTCTAGATGTAGCCAAACAAGCTGATGTAGTAATTATATGTATGGGTCTTACTGCAAGATTGGAAGGGGAAGAGATGGATATTGATATTAAAGGTTTTGATCATGGTGATAGAACAAGCCTGGTTCTACCTGATGTTCAGGAAGAATTAATAAAAGAAATTAGTGCATTGGGAAAACCTGTTGTATTGGTTTTATTAAACGGAAGTGCCCTTGCTGTAAATTGGGAAGAAGAAAATATTCCTGCAATAGTCGAAGCATGGTATCCTGGGCAGGCTGCCGGAACAGCAATTGCTAATGTTTTATTTGGCGATTATAATCCTGGCGGAAGATTGCCGGTTACTTTTTATAAGTCCGTTAAGGATTTGCCTTCTTTTGAACAATATGATATGACAAATCAAACTTACAGGTATTTTAAAGGTGAACCTCTATATCCGTTTGGGTATGGGCTGAGTTACACTTCATTTAGATATGATAATTTTAATATGAAGGATAAATATAAAATAGGAGATTCTGTGAAAATATCTGTGGATGTTAAAAACATCGGAAAGGTAGCCGGGGATGAAGTTGTACAGGTTTATATTTCAGATTTGAATGCACCTGTTCCCGTTCCTATTCGATCATTAAAAGGTTTTAAAAGAATTTATCTACAGCCGGGTGAGAATAAAACGGTTGAGTTAACTATTTCGCCTGATGCTTTTTCAATTATTAATGACAGTAATGAAAGAATAATTATTCCTGGAAAATTTGAAATTTCAGTTGGAGGCGGACAACCGGGAAGCAAGGGTACTGCGGATGGAATTAATGTTCTTAAAAAGGAAATGCAAATAATGTAAAATGGAAGGTGAGAGGAAATTTATGAAAAATCTAAAAAGCAAGAAGGAAAATAAGGAATTATGAATAAGGAAACTAAAAAATTAAGAAGCCAGGAATGGTTTGGTGGTCAGGATAAAATGGGATTTGTGCACCGGTCTTGGTTAAGAAACCAGGGGTATCCTAACGATTATTTCAAGGGAAAACCGGTAATTGGAATTTGCAATACATGGTCTGAATTGACTCCGTGCAACGGTCATTTAAGGGATTTTGCAGAGATTGTAAAAAAAGGAGTGCTTGAAGCCGGCGGCTTTCCTCTTGAGTTCCCTGTAATGTCCTTAGGTGAAACTATTATGCGTCCAACTACTATGTTGTTTCGCAACCTTGCAAGCATGGATGTTGAGGAATCTATTCGTGCAAATCCCCTTGACGGAGTTGTACTTTTAACAGGCTGTGATAAAACTACCCCCTCAACTTTAATGGGTGCATGCAGTGTTGATTTACCAACTATTGTTGTGCCTGGCGGACCAATGCTTAGCGGCAGGTTCAAAGGAGAAATGATAGGTTCCGGTTCATTTAGCTGGACAATAAAAGCAAGGCAGAAAGAAAATAGATTCAATGAAGAAGATATGCTGGAAGCAGAAATTTGCGCATCACGAAGCAGCGGGCATTGTAACACAATGGGTACAGCATCTACAATGGCTACTATGGTTGAAGCATTGGGTTTGACGCTGCCAGGAATATCTGCAATCCCGGCTGTTGATTCACGCAAAAAGGTTTTAGCACAGCTATCTGGACGTAGAATCGTTGAAATGGTAAAAGAAGATATAAAATTATCAAGGATACTTACTAGAGAAGCTTTTGAAAATGCAATTGTAGTTAATGCGGCTGTCGGTGGTTCAACAAATTTACTTATTCATCTTTTAGCAATTGCAGGAAGACTGGGAGTTAAATTAGAGCTTGAAGATTTTGATAAGTTAGGAAGTAAAATACCATTATTGGTTAACCTCATGCCTTCAGGTAAATATTTAATGGAAGATTTCTTTTATGCGGGCGGCCTGCCTGTTGTTATTAAAGAACTTGGAAATCTTCTCCATCAACAGGTTTTAACAGTGAATGGAAAAAGTATTAAGGAAAATAATGAAAATGCTAAATGTTATAATGAAGATGTAATTGCTAGTATAAGAAAGCCATTTAAGCCCGAAGCGGGTATTGCAGTACTAAAAGGGAACTTGTGTGAAGATGGAGCCGTAATTAAACCGTCTGCCGCAACACCGGAACTAATGAAGCATACAGGAAAAGCAGTTGTATTTGAAAGTATGGAAGATTATCATAAACGGATAGATGATCCTGCTCTTGATATTGATGAATCATCGGTAATTGTTCTGAAGAGTGTTGGTCCAAAAGGATATCCCGGTATGCCGGAAGTTGGTAATGTAGATCTGCCTGAAAAATTAATAAAAAAAGGAGTGAAAGATATAGTTAGAATATCGGATGGAAGAATGAGCGGTACGGCTTACGGAACTGTTGTATTGCATATTGCACCTGAATCTTCAATCGGCGGAAACCTTGCTTTTGTAAAGAATGGTGATATTATAGAACTGGATGTTGCCAACCGTAATTTGAATCTTGATATAACAGATGATGAATTAAAGAAGCGTAAGGCCGAATGGAAACCGCCGAAACTGCATTCCCAAAGAGGCTATGTAAAAATTTATCTAGACCATGTTCAGCAGGCCGATAAAGGTGCGGACTTTGATTTTTTAGTCGGGAAATCAGGCGCGGAAGTCAAAGGAGATCTCCATTAAATTTAAACATAATTTTAAGATTAAATACAAAAATAATCTATTTATAAAAATATAGTTATTTAATTGTTTTACTGTTTAATTGCTATATTGTTAAGCAATTTAACAATTCAGCTGAGAGATTCATTTAACTTTAAAATATTTTTCTAAGACTTTTTTAACATAACCATATGGTTGTAATCTATCTATTTATTAGCGTTATACTGATCATTTACCTTTCTACAAAATTAAAAATCCATCCTTTTATTGCTCTATTTATAGTAGCCCTGCTGTATGGATTTTTTGCCGGGATGTCTTTGGATTTAATTATTAATTCAATAAACCAGGGATTTGGAGATACGCTTGGAAAAATTGGTCTTATTATCGTTCTTGGAATTATAATCGGGTCTTTTTTGGAAAATTCAGGTGCTGCCTATACTATGGCAGAAAAAATCCTGAAAATAATTGGGAAGAAGAGAGTAACTATTGCAATGGGAATAATCGGTTATTTTGTTTCAATACCGGTTTTTGCCGATAGTGGTTTTATACTACTTTCTCCTTTAAATAAAAGTTTATCAAAAAAAGCCGGGATTTCTCTTGCAGGTTCTGCTGTTGCTTTAAGCCTTGGGCTTATGGCTACCCATACTCTTGTTCCCCCTACACCTGGCCCAATCGCTGCAGCAGGAATATTAAATGCTGATTTAGGATTAGTTATAATGTGGGGATTAATTATAAGTGCATTGGCATTAATTCCGGCTTTATATTATTCGATAAAATTTGTATCAAAAACATATATAGATCCAAATCCGGAAGTAAGTGAAGCTGAAATAGATGAGCGAATGAAAAAAGCCCCCGGAGCTTTAAAATCTTCTCTTCCTATTTTTGTACCTATCTTTTTAATTGTTTTAAAATCGGTTGTGAGTTCATTTGGGAAGAATATTAATGGTACCATAATTAATTTTATTTCTTTTATTGGTGAGCCGGTAATTGCGCTTACCATTGGAATGTTCCTTTCGTTTCTTCTGCCAAAAAAATTGCACTTTGAAAAAATGTTTTCAACTACCGGATGGGTTGGAAAAGCTTTAAGTGATGCTGCAACAATTATTTTAATTACCGGGGCAGGCGGTATTTTTGGAAAAGTGCTGCAGAATTCCGGGATTGCAAATGTAATAGGAGAAACTTTGGGGAATGTTCACTTAGGCATCTGGCTTCCTTTTTTGCTGGCAGCAGCTATTAAAACAGCGCAGGGTTCTTCCACAGTATCTCTTATTACTTCAGCTTCCATTATGATGCCGATGATGAATACCCTTGGTTTTGTTACCGAAATTGAAAAGGTTTTTGTTGTTATTGCAATTGGTGCCGGGTCAGCAGTTTTTTCTCATGCTAACGACAGCTTCTTTTGGGTTGTTACTCAATTATCCGGTATCGATGTAAAATCAGGTTACCGTTTATACAGCTTAGGCACATTTGTGCTTGGCACTTCTGCGGCAATAATTGTATTCTTATTTTATATAATAATTGTTTGAAACACTAAAACGAAATTATATAAAATAAAAAAATCGGATCTTTAATTATTGAGGAAAAAATATTTGAACCGGTATTTATTTTTTTTAATATTATTTTGTACAAAACAACATTGAATCCGGGATAGCCATTTTTTCCGTATCTTGACTTTTAAGCATTACATTTAAATTTTCATCTCCTGATTTTTCAAAAAATGTCACGCGAATCGGATGATAACCTTTTGCAAGAGGAACAACCCCGCTTTTTTCAGTAATTCCATGTTGTCCATCGTTATCAACAATTAATTTATTCTCAATATATAAACGGCTGCCGTCATCGGATGCAGTATAAAAAGTATAAACCCCATCTTCCGGTATTTTGATATACCCATTGTATTCAAATCCGAAATGATCTACTGATTTTGCAGACATTATTGAAAAATTCGGAATAATTCCTTCATCCAAAACTTTTAAGGTATCGAAATCCGGTAGTGAATCCCAATCGCCTTCAAAATATTTATAATGAATTCCAATAACAGCATTTTCAATATTTATGCTTTCTTCTGGCTTAACTTTTGTGAATATTTCTTTGGAGGTACCGCTGACCGGTTTGCCATCACGAAAACACCTTGCTAATATGGTACGTGTTTCTGTTAAGTGAATAGAATCGGAAAACAATAATGAATTTGAATCTGGAGTGCTGCCGTCTATAGTATAGCGTAACTCGACGTTTTCGCGATCAGATTTTAGTTGAAAATTCATGCAGTTAATAAAAATATTATTCTCAAATACAAATTCAGGAGGATTATTAACATCCGCTTTTCCGGAAACATCAAGCACAACTACAGAATTAATACTATCTGGAGCGGTTGAGGGAATTTTTATAACTATTGCATCTTCGTTCCTTTCGCAATCCAGCGGAAGTTTATTTTTATCGGAAAGGAGATACGACTTTAAAGGTTTGTTATAAATCCCCGGAACAATAAGTTTACCGTCATTAGGCCAATTAAAAACATGAAGATACAGCCTTGTATTTCCATCAATATTTTTTTGTGTGCATGTTCCCCAATCCAATTTGCTGAATAAACTCGCACTTGTTTCATAAATTGATTCGCGATTTACTTTCATCCATTTCCCAATTTTATGAAGACGTTCAACACTTTCCGGAGGGAAAACACCTTCGGCAGTTGGACCGATATTCAATAGATAATTACCCCCCTTTGAAGCAATATCTGCAAGCATTCGTAAAATTTCTTTAGCAGATTTAAAATTATGATCGTTCTTGTTATAACCCCAATGGTCATTCATTGTCATACAAGATTCCCAATCAATCCCTGGTAATCCGGTAATCGGGATCTGTTGTTCAGGTGTTCCAAAATCTCCGGTGAATTTCCCTGTTTCAGTGAATCCTTCCAAACCGTTCCGGCTTGCGCCGACTCGGTTATTTATAATAATGTTAGGCTGTAAACTTCGAACGTAATTATAGAGCTTCAAACCCCGTTTGTCATTCCATGTATTTTCCCATTCGCCATCGAACCAAAGGACACCAATATTACCATAATTCGTCAATAATTCTTTTAATTGGTTTTTCATATATTGCACATAACGGTTAAAGTCGGCACCTTTGCTAGATCGTGTTGTTTCCCACCCACGTCTTGGTAAATAATCTGGATTATGCCAATCCATTATGGAATAATAGAAGCATAATTTTATTCCTTCTTTTTTACAGGCCTCGGATAATTCTTTAAGAATATCTTTTTTGAAAGGTGTAGCCATTACATCGAAGTTTGTATATTTTGAATTGAAAAGACAAAATCCATCATGGTGCTTGGACGTAATAACTATGTATTTCATTCCTGCATCCTTTGCCATACGTACCCAGTATTCAGCATTAAATTTTACGGGATTAAACTTTGAAACAAACTTATCATATACTTTAAGAGGAATTTGAGCTTGATTGCGAATCCATTCTGCATAGTTAGCTTTTCCTTTCCATTCACCTGCAGGAATAGAATATAATCCCCAATGAATAAACAAGCCGAATCGCGCCTCTCTCCACCATTTCATTCTAGCATCATGTTCTTTTTTTGTTTCCTTTGTAAAATCTTGAGCATTGACTGTTAAAATAAGTAAAAATATAAAGGAGGTTAAGATTAATTTTTTCATTGCCCTGTTAAAATATGTATTAATAAATTTGAAAAAATATATGAACTTTTTATCATGAATAAAGAAATAAGTTACTATATACTATGCAAATGTTCAATTATTTTTAGTATAAATCTTACTTAATAAAAGTCATATATTCCCAATAAAAAAGGATGCTAATAATTATATGCTGTAAATATTTTAAATAGTTAAAGCCCTAATGAAGCTCTAACCCCCAACTCCAACCCCCGCAATTCAGATAAACCTCTCATCCTGCCAAACAGCGAATAGCCGGGATAAATTCCTTCTTTGTTTTGATCCGGGATCATTAAGTGTCCATGATCCGGGCGCATAGGCATGCGGCTGTTTTTTTCTCCTTTATCTATCCTTCTTTTTTGTTCGAAAATAAATTCTTTCATAATACTATACATATCAACATCACCTTCAAGATGATTCTCTTCTAAAAAATCGCCTTCAGCGTTTCTCGATACATTACGCAGGTGAATAAAATTTATTCTCTTTGCGAAGCTTTTCGCCATATCTACAAGATCATTTTTATATCCGGCTCCGAAAGAACCTGTACAGAAAGTAATTCCATTTGAAGGAGAATCAACCACATTTATAATTTGTTCCAAATCTTTTTTGTTGCTTACAATTCTCGGAAGGCCGAACAATGACCATGGCGGATCATCTGCATGGATGCCCATCAATACTCCTGCTTCTTCTGCTGCGGGAATTATCTCCCTGATAAACGAATATAAATTTTCACAGAGATCTTGTTCACTTATACTATCATATTCACTTAAAGCTGATTTGAATTCCTCCAAAGAGTAAGCTTCCAAAGAACCGGGCAATCCAAGCAGAATTGTTTGTATTAATTTTTGTTTTACTATATCATCTAAATTCTTATAATAAGATTCTGCAGCACTAATTTGTGAACTGTTATAACTGCTTTCCGAATTTTTTCTTTTCAATATAAAAAGATCAAAAGCTGCAAAAGCTTTGGCTTCAAACTTAGTAGTAATTGAGCCGTCTTTAAATAATACTTTTAGGTCTGTTCGAGCCCAGTCGGTTACCGGCATAAAGTTGTAGCATATAGTATCAATACCGCATTTACCTAAATTCCTAATTGATTCTTTATAATTTTCTATATGCTGCCTGTAATTCTTTTCTCTCTTTTTTATATTTTCATGAACAGGGACACTTTCTGCAACAGACCAGCTTAATCCTTCGGATTCTATTAACTGCTTTCGTTTCATTATTTCATTAACAGTCCAAATTTCACCAATAGGAATATGATGAAGTGCGGTTACAATTCCAGTTGCACCGGTTTGTTTTATCTCCTGCAGCTTTACAGGATCTTTTGGTCCGAACCATCTCAATGTTTGTTCTAAAGACATATCAAGAATAAAGTCAAAAGTAAAAAATTAAAAGTAAAAAATATAAGAAATATAGATTTTTCAAAACGAAATTATTATACCCCGCTGAAGGCGCTGAAACCCCCATCAACAGGAATTATAGTACCGGTAACAAATTTAGATGCGTCACTTGCAAGCCACAGAGCTGTACCAATGATTTCATCCGGCTCCCCAAATCTTTTAAAAGGTGTTATACTTATTATTGTTTTAGCTCTCTCCGTAAGTGAACCATCCTCATTAGTAAGAAGGTGTTTGTTCTGTTTCGTTAAAAGGAACCCGGGAGCTATAGCATTAACTCTAATTCCATTACTGAATTTTAAAGCCATTTCAACTGCCATCCACCGTGTAAAATTATCAATTGCAGCTTTTGCTGCCGAATATCCAACAACCCGTGTTATTGCCCTGTAAGCAGCCATAGAAGAAATATTTATGATTGAGCCTTTTTTCTGTTCCGCCATTGATTTGCCAAATATCAAGGACGGCATAACGGTGCCTTTTAAATTTAAGTCCGTTACTTTTTCAAACTGATTTATTTCTATATCAAAAATACTTTGCTCAATCCCAATAGTAGCACCCGGTATATTGCCGCCAGCTGCATTAATCAGAATATCTATACGTGAAAATCTATTTAAAATTTCTTCATTAACATTCTTAATATTCTCTTCATCCAGCACGTTGCACTTTAATCCGATTACTTCATTTTCAGATTTACTAAGGAGTTTAACTTTTTCTTTAAGATTTATTTCATCGCGTGCAAGCAGCACTACCTTTGAACCTGCATTCAGCAGTCCTTTAGCTATTTCACTTCCAATTATACCGCTGCCCCCAGTTAAAACTGCAACCTTATTTTCTAAATTAAAGATTGTCTTTAAATATTCCATATCAATAAATAGATTAAAAAAGTTAAATTATTTAAAAATATTTATAAAAACTCTTTATTGATCACAAGTTCAAAAAAAATTTAATCGGTTAAAATTATCGATTTTAAATTTCAAAAAAAATGATTTTAGACATTCCAATAATATTCCATGAAATAAAAGAGTTTTAATAAAATTGGTCACTGTTTTTTTAAAAAGATTGTTTTAGATATAATATCGAAATTGTTGAAGTGTATATTATTTATTAAATTTTTTATTCCAAAAAGCAAAAAAATGAGGTATTTAATGAAATATAGAAAGTTAGGCAGAACAGGCTGGGAAATATCCGAAGTAAGCTTTGGATCATGGGCTATCGGGGGTACCTGGGGAGAAGTTAATGATTCCGATTCCCTTGAAGCTCTACGCAAAGCATTAGAGCTTGGAGCGAACTTCTTCGATACAGCAGATGTTTACGGTGATGGACGGAGTGAACGGCTGCTGGCTAGGCTGCGAAAAGAAAGTAGTAAAAAATTCTTTATTGCAACTAAAGCAGGCAGGAGATTGAATCCACATACAGCAGAAGGATATAACAAAAAAAATCTTACATCTTTTGTAGAACGCAGCTTAAAGAATTTAGATACGGACGCAATTGATTTGCTGCAGCTTCATTGCCCGCCTACCGAAGTTTATTATATGCCGGATGTTTTTGGTATTCTCGATGATATGATCAAAGCAGGAAAATTAAGATTTTACGGAGTAAGTGTTGAAAAGGTTGAAGAAGCACTTAAAGCAATAGAATATCCGAATGTGCAGAGCGTTCAAATAATATTTAATATGTTCCGCCATCGCCCTTCGGAGTTATTTTTTGAACAGGCTAAAAAACGTAATGTAGGTATTTTAGCGCGTGTGCCTTTATCGTCCGGAATGCTAACCGGGAAGTTGAAACCAAATTCTAAATTTGAACCGGATGATCATAGAAATTTTAACAGGCACGGAGAGGCATTCGATCGCGGTGAGACTTTTTCCGGTGTAGATTATGATACCGGTTTAAAGGCTGTTGATGAATTAAAAGCAATTTGTCCAAAAGGGATGAGCTTAACACAGTTTGCGCTAAAATGGATTTTAATGTTTGATGCAGTTACATGCACTATTCCCGGTGCGAAGCGGAAAGATCAGACTGTAGAAAATATTAGTGCCGCTGATTTACCTGAACTTTCACAAAAGACAATGAGGGAAGTTGAAAATATTTACGATAAATATATTAGGGAAAGTGTTCAGCATTATTGGTAGGGGATAATATTGAAAAGTTAAAAATTGAAAAATTAAGTAAATAATATTTTAGTCAAAAAAAGTAGCTTTAAAATCAATTATCTCTCCGACAAAATGATTCAGAAATATTGAAATGCACCTAATGAAATTACTCTATGGACTTTAAAGAATGACTATTAAAGATATTGTAAATGTTAGGTTATCTAGTCAGCAAATAACAAATAGAATATTTGATAAAGTAAAAGATGTGGTTGGTTTTATGGGTGCGATCCAGGCCCAGGATTATGCAATGGCTAAATGGGCAATCGGTGTTCGTCTTCCCGGTTCAACAGATAAAATAGTAACCACTTCTATTAATAATGCTGAACTTATCCGCTCGCACTTATTGAGGCCAACCTGGCATTTTGTTTCGGCAGATGACATTTACTGGATGCTTCAATTAACTGCTCCGCAGATAAAATCCTCAATGAAATCAAGAAACAAAGAGTTGGAACTAACGGAAGCTGTCTTCAATAAAAGTAATAAAGTTATAATCAGAACATTATCCGGTGGAAAAAATTTAACCCGCGGAGAATTGAGGAAAGAGTTGGAAAAAGCCAAAATTAATACAGATAAAAATAGGCTATCACATCTTTTAATGGAAGCTGAGCTAGATGGAATTGTGTGCAGTGGGGAAGTTAAAGGGAAAAAACAAACTTACGCTATGCTTCCGGAAAGAGTTCCAAACAAGAAAGTACTTACAAAAGAAGAAGCATTAGCTGAACTTGCTAATAGATATTTCTCAAGTCATGGCCCGGCAACTTTAAAGGATTTTGTTTGGTGGTCAGGTTTACCGGTTAAAGATGCAAGGTCAGCTTTGGAATTAGTAAAATCAAATTTTATTCAGGAGACTTTTAATTTGGAAACTTATTGGCTGACGGATTCCTTTTCCATATCTCGTAATTCTCTAAAGTCAGTTAGTCTATTACCTGCATTTGATGAGTATATTATCAGCTATAAAGATAGGAATGCCATGCTTACCATTAAAAATAAAAAGAAAGCTGTTTTAAATAATGGAATATTTAGACCTGTAATTATTATGTATGGTCAGGTAATCGGAATATGGAGAAGGAGTACCAAAAGTGATAAAATTATTATTGAAATAGAATTTTTTAGATCGTTTTCAAAAGCAGTAACAAAGTTAATTGAAAGAGCTTCATTAGATCTTGAGTACTTTTTTAATAAAAAGATCAAAGTACTTTTCACATAAAGCAACTGCCTAATTATGCATTTGACAACAATATGAATTATTCATTTTATGGAAGAATAAATTTAAATGAAAAGATTAGTGGAAATAAAAACCATCGGTGATATTTTCCCGGAATACAAAGGAACACCAATCGGACTTCTGCTGGAATATCATAATCTTAATAAAAAATTAGATAAATATTCACAGGCACAGCTTCTGATAGGAATGTGTATGGATAATAGGAAACATTTACGTATTCCCGATAATTTCTCTTATATAATACGTGCAGGCGGCGCAAATTTAAGATATAGTGAATTCAAAATATCTTATGCGATAGCTGTCGGAGGTGTTAGGTATATTGTTCTTATAGGACATAACAAATGCGGTATGGTAAATCTTATTGCACGCAAGGAGCAGTTTATTAAAGGTTTGGTAGAAAATGCGGGATGGGAAAAGGAATGGGCTGAAGAACATTTTATGCACTTTGCTCCAATGTTTGAGATAGGGAACGAGATCGATTTTGTAATTAGTGAAGCAAAAAGACTTCGATTAAGATACCCGAAAATAACTGTAGCTCCAATGTTATATAATGTTGATAACAGCAAACTCCATTTAATAAACGAATAGCGAATTGAAAATTTACCATGCTGTTCAAGAAAATATTATGTATTCTCTTATGAATTTATTTTCCTTTAAATGCCCGAATATCCTCAGGGTTTATTCCTTTAAATCGATAAAATATTATTTAACAGGATAAGACTATATTTTTGTAAAATTTTATTGAAAATTTTATTTTTTTATCTTAATTTGAAATTATCATCAAGGTGATTCTTCAAAAGAATGTAAAGGGGGAGTATAATGCTAGAAAATAATTTATTTAAAAATCTTCTGATATTTTGTCTATTATTTATGTGGGTATATACCGGATGCAGCAATAAATATATAGAAAGAGATTTCGGTTCAAGATCGGATTATTATTCAAAAATAAATTCTGTTTTTGAAGACAGAAGTGCCGAGATAAAATTTATGAATGGAGAAAAAAGCAGCGGTAATGATATGCATATCAGCGGGGATTCGGTTTATTGGCTGGGTATGGTTACAGAACCTGTTACTTCAGTTCCATTGAAATATGTAAAAAAGATCAACTATAATTCTTATTTATCTTATAACCCGGTTAAATTCAATGGCAGTATTCAATTAAAAAATGATTCGGTAATTTATGTAAATAATGCTGTTATCCTGGAAAATAAAATTAGTACGTTTAGAAAATATGGAAAATTATTCTCTCAACCTATAAAAGATATAAGCTCTATTTCATACAAAAACCACTTAAAAGGGATGAGAGACTATGGATTTGCAGGAATGTTTGCTGGAGGTGTGTTCGGTTATAAAGGAGGAAGTGACGCCACTATAAGAAATAGAAGCCCTGAATTAGGATTAGCAGCCGGTTCAATTTTTTTTGGCCTTTGCGGTGTAATAACAGGTGCAATATTTGGGAATTCGGAAAACTATATATTAAATGATAATGATTCTGCAACATGGAGATTTCTAAAAAGGTTTGGTGTTATGGCGGGAATAACATCTTCCGCTTTATACGGAGGTTTTTCGGATTATAGACAATATAAGACCACTTATAAAGAACAGTATACATTCGGCATATTTTATTTATGGGATATCAATAATGCACTTAAAATTAGACCGGAAATAAACTACAGTATAAAAGGCGGTATATACACGTACATGAATTTAAATGTTAAATATACACATCAGGCAACTACCAACGTTTACATTGATATAATTGAAGCACCAATCCTTATTCAATTAAAGCCATTTCCGCAGCGAATTTCTTTCTTAAAAATTCTTGCAGGTCCTTCAATCAGTATTCCTATTAAAGGGAAATTGGAGGAATATTATAATGGACCAATGGATGAATCATATAAATTTTCAGATGGACAGGTAGATGCTGAAAGCTATTTTAGTTTTATGTACGGGATTGGAGTAAAATGGGACTCTCATTTCTCAACCGAACTTTTGTTTGATAAAGAATTATCAGGATTTGGGACTGCTCAAATGCCTGATGGAACAAGACTAAATTTACAACAAAGTAATTTTCTAATAAATACAACTTTTTCTTTATAGTTGTAAGATAGAAGACATTGGCTTCTGAGAGGATGTATATATATTAAGTATATGTTGGATATTGTTTTTCTAGATATAAAAATTATAATCAACTTTTCTATTTTTTATAAACATCCGTACTAAGGTATTTTAATCCTGAATCGACCATTATAGTAACAATTTTAGCAGCCGGGCCTAATTGCTGCCCAACTTTAATTGCTGCAATTACATTTGCACCTGATGACGTACCTGCAAAAAGACCTTCCTCACGGGCTAAACGCCTGGTCATCTCCTTTGCATCTTCTGTTTTAACTGGAATAATATCATCGATAAGATTTGGATCCCATAGCGGCGGAGTATAACCGATACCAACACCCTCAATTTTATGAGGTCCCGGTTGACCACCTAGTAGTACCGATGATTCTTCCGGCTCAATAGCAAATACTTTAATCTTTGGGTTATTACTCTTTAATACAGTTGACATACCTCGAGATGATGCTGCAGTACCCACACAATGAACAAATGCATCAATCTTTTCGTTTGTTTGATTCCAGATCTCCTTAGCTAATGGGAAATAGCCGGCAATGCTGTTAAAATTGTTTAATTGGTCAGTCCAGTAAGTATTAGGTTTCTTACTAAATTTTTCAGCAGCATCATATCTAGGATTAACTTTTTGGTGGTCTGGCCATTCTCACTCGGTATCAGTGTGATTTCTGCACCGAAAGCGGTCATCTGATTCAGCTTATCCTGGCAAAAGCATCGGAGGTAATAATATGTAGGCGGTACCCCCTTGCAGCGCAAATTAAGGCAAGGGATATGCCTGTATTGCCTCCAGTATATTCAACAACGGTATCCCCGGGATGTAACCTTCCTTCTTCCTCAGCTCTTAAAATCATAGCCAATGCTGCACGATCTTTCATGCTGCCGGTCGGATTTTCCCATTCAAGTTTCACATAGATTTTTGCACAGCCAGAAGGAACTGCATTATGTAGCTGAACTAATGAAGTATCCCCTACAGCCCTTAATACGTTGTTTCCAATAATCATTCGTTTTTCTCCCTTTTTGAAAAGACCCTAATTTATCTTATATCATATTATTAAAAAAGAATACAAATATATTTAGTTATATAAGAAAATGAAAATTGGAAATGGATTCAATTGTTTATATGCTGACGAAGAATTTTTTACCACCCTAAAAAATTATCGGGTTAAAAAACTCTGTTTATTAGGAATTTTTAAAGATTTACATAAAAATGCTGTTAATTTTTATATAGAAGTTATAATTGCACTTTAGATAAACCCAAATATGTCATTAGTCAATAGTTTCTAATGACTGCCATTAGAGAAATGAAGAGCTAAGATGTTTTTAAATAATAAGATAAGTTATATTCGAGAAAAGAAAAAGCGATAACAATTTTTGTAAGAAAAACAGACAAACCAATGGAACTAAAAATAGAATTTACCGACAAAGAAATCACTCCTTGGGGCGGAATGATTTTGATGAAAAAGTTGATTGAGAAGACAAAGAAAATTTCAATTCGGATTGGAGATTTCTTTCTGCCTGAACAAAATCTGTATAAATTTCGACTCATCCTTCGGTCTGAATATTTGTATCAATTCCCATGCTTTATCGTAAGCCTCAATCCTTTGCTGCAGCATTTTAATTCTTTTTTCAATTGACCAAACTTCATCCTCCGGTTCCCATCTGAAAGATTCAACTTTGAAATTAAACAGTCTCTTTTTACCATTAATTTTTACTTCAATTTCAGCGATCTGCTTATCCAGGAAGTCGGGTAATGGAATGCTAATCTCTTTCATTTTAGATCCCTTTCGTTAAAAAGTTTGAAGCATAGCGCAAAGAGTAAAGCGCATAGCAAATAATTAAATTATATTTTTTTGAACTTTTATTTTTCATTTACAAAAACACTTTTCGCTTATTCATATTTCAAAGATTTTACCGGGTTTGCAGTTGCCGTTTTTATTGCCTGAAAGATTACTGTTAATAATGCAATTGTAAAAGCTATTCCGCCGGATAAAACAAATATCCACCAGCTTATATCAATCTTGTATGCAAAATTTTGGAGCCATTTATTCATAAAATAGTATGCTGCAGGCCATGCAATTATGTTTGCAACTAAAATCCATTTCAGAAAATCAGCTGATAAATTTAGAACAACTCTGCTGACAGATGCTCCCAATACTTTTCGTATCCCGATCTCCTTTGTTCTTTGCTCAATCACAAATGAAGAAAGACCAAACAATCCAAGCGCAGCTATTATGATTGCAATAACAGCAAAAGTTGAAAATATCTGTTGCATCTTTTCTTCGCTTATATACAAAGCAGCAAATTTATCATCAAGAAAACTAAAATTTAGCTGACCTGCCGGAGAAAAAGCGTCCCATTTAATTCTCAGGTCTTTTAAAAAATCCGGCACATCGGAAGTTTGAATTTTTATTAGAAGTCCTCCGAAATTATTTCCAAGCATCATCATTAACGGAGCAACTTCCTGCTTTGCGGACATATAATTAAAGTCATCAGCAACACCGATTATTTTAAATTTCTTTTTACCTGAACGTACAATGATTTTTCCGATCGGATTTGTTTTATCCCACCCTAATTCCCGTACTGCTGTTTCATTAATTATTACACCTGCTGAATCGGCTGGAAAATCTTTTGAAAAATTTCTTCCCTGTTTAATATGTATTCCTAATGTATTTATAAAGTCGTAATCGACATGATAAATATTCGAATGAATTTCAGGACCGTGGGAAGAATTATTTTTTGCATAAATTTCTGTTCCATCCATTAAAGGATCTCCTGGAACAGTCCAGGTAATACTGGCAGATACCACCCGAGTATCCTGCATTATCTGTTGTTTGAATGCTGACTGTTTATTACCGAGCAGTTGTCCGTCGGAGATGAATAAAACCTGGTCTTTATTAAAGCCCAATTTTTTGTTTTGCATATAGACCAATTGTTTATAAACGATGATTGTTGCAACAATCAGTCCGATTGATACAAAAAATTGGAATATGATTAGTGAACTTCTTAATAAATTTTTTCTGTCTTTTATTTTTGTTCCTTTTAAAACCTGGATTGGATTAAATGACGATAAAAAGAAAGCCGGATAAATTCCTGCCATTATTCCAACAAGAATTACAAGCGCAAAAATGAAAAGAATAATTTGATAATTGATAAAATAATTGAAGCTTATATGTTTGCCGGCAAGCTGGTTGAAATAGGGGAGCAGTTCAATTATTATGAGTAATGCCAATATAAGAGAAAAGAAACTAAGCAAGACAGATTCGGAAAGAAGTTGTTTTATAAGCTGAAATTTTTTAGATCCCAAAACTTTTCTTACACCTATTTCCCTGGCTTTTTTATCAGAACGTGCAGTTGAAAGGTTTGTAAAATTGATACATGCAAGCAATAAAATGAATACTGCCAGGATAGAAAAGATATATACATACTGTATATCGCCGTTGGGTTCGAGTTCATATTTTGTATGTGAATAAAGGTGGATATCGGTAAGCGGAACCAATGAAAAACGAAATGTATTTACTGTTTTTAAAGCATCTTCATAGCTTACACCCATATCATTTTGGACTTCCGGCGCTATATATTTTTTTACAAGCTGAGGGAATTTTTTTTCTAATTTTTTGGGATCTGCATTTTTATTTAAAAGAAAGTACGTATAAAACCCAAGGTTGCTCCATGTAGCCTTTGAAATATGCAAAGTGGAAAGGCTTAAAAATGCATCAAAGTGAAAATGTGATTTATTAGGTATTTTATCATAAATTCCGGTTATTTTATAAACTTTATTATGAAGTCCGATTATTAATGATTTGCCGACAGGGTTATCATTCCCAAAATATTTTTTTGCAAATTCTTTTGAGATAACTATGCAGTTAGGCAGAACCAGCGCATTTTTTATATTTCCTTCAATAAGAGGAATAGAAAACATTTGAAGGAAGTTGGAATCTGCAAAAGCTAATTTGTCTTCCTTAAATTGCCTATCATTATATTTAACAAAAAAAGTTGCAGGGGAAAACCTTGCAGATGCCTTTATTTCCGGAAATACTTCCTTCATTCCTTCACCAACTGCTGCATCAACATTTGTATAAACTGCAGTATTGCCGTTGCCTTTAACAGATAAATTTACCCGGTAAATATCCTTTGAATTAACAGGATACCTATCATAACTCAACTCATCATAAACATAAGCAGAAATTAAAAGGAAGCATGTAAAGCCGATTGCTAATCCAAAGATATTAATAAATGAAAAAATTTTACTTCTAATAAAATTTCGCCACGCTGTCTTTAAATAATTTTTTAGCATGGATATTCCTTATTATTCATATCTTAAGGATTTTATAGGGTTTAATAATGCTGCTTTAATTGCCTGGAAACTAACGGAAACAGCTGCAACTGCAAAAGCGATCAATCCTGATACAATAAACATCCACCATACCATATCAATATGGTAGGCAAAGCTTCCCAGCCATTTATTCAGAATAAAATATGCTACCGGCCATGCAAAGATATTTGCAAGCAAAACATATTTGGTAAATTCTTTTGATAGTAATAAGACTATTCCCGTAACTTTAGCTCCAAGTACTTTTCGAACGCCGACTTCTTTAGTACGTTGTTCAGCAGTAAACGAAGCCAAGCCAAACATTCCGAGACATGCTATAAACAATGCAAGAAAACTAAAGGTATTTATTACTTTACTGATTTTTTGATCCGACTGGTACAAATTATTAATTTGTTCATCGAGGAATGTGTATTCAAAAGGATATTCTGGAGCAATTTTATCCCATGTTTGCTCGAGCGATTTTATGGTGTTACTTATTTCTCCGGGTTTAATTCTGACAAGCAATTCTTTAATCTCAGACGGATCATAATAAATTATAAGCGGAGATATTTGCGAATGAAGAGAAGAAAAATTAAAATCTTTAATTACCCCTATTATTTTAAAATTTAAAACTTTTTTTCCCAGTGGAGAATTCATATCCATTGCACGTACTGCCGCCTGGTTTATAATGCAGCCGTTAGCAGTATCCGAACTGAATTTCTTTGAAAAAAATCTTCCCTTTATCATATTAATTTGCATAGTCTTTGCAAAATCCTGATCTGCAGTTAACCTGTAAATTAAAAACTGGTTATTTGATTCTTTCCCTTCCCAGTCATCTACATCGGTTGAGCTTAATACTCCGGAAGGGGGATAGGAAACACCGGATATGCCGATTACCTGCCGGTTTTTGCTTAGTTCATTTTTAATCAGGTCAACTTTTTTATTTAGTTTACCCTGCAGATTAATACAAAGTACATGTTCCTTATTGAATCCCAAATTCTTATTCTGTATAAAATGTAATTGCCGGTTTACTACAACGGTTCCTATAATGAGTATGATAGTTAATGCAAATTGAAAAGTAACGAGCGGTTTGCGAAAGTTTTTATTTCCGGCTCCGGAATTAAACTTTCCTTTCAGAACTTTAACAGGTTTAAATGCTGATAAAAACAAAGCAGGATAAATTCCCGAAATTATGCCGGTGAAAACTGCAATTTCCAGCGTTAGAAATAACAGTTCCAGGTTGTTTTGTAATTTAAATGTTAATTCTTTGCCAGAAAGGGAATTAAATGCAGGCAGAAGATCATATACAAGAATTATTGAAATTATAAGAGATATCAATGCGTATATAATTGATTCCAGGAAGAATTGGATAATAATTTCTTTTCTTGAAGCACCTACAACTTTTCTCATGCCGATCTCTTTAGCGCGATTGCTCAATCGTGCTGTCGAGAGGTTTATGAAATTTATACATGCAAGTAATAAGATTAATAATGCAATAATTGAAAAAAGATAAATCTGTGTAATATCACCTGTACCGCCGATACCCCAAATATTGTTTGAGTACAGATGAATATCGGTAATTGGTTGTAAAGAAATTGTAATATTAATATCTTTTTGATTTTGTATGATTGTATTGGATATTTTTTTTGAGACATTATGGAAATCGGCGTTTTTATCCAGCAAAACATAAGTTGTATGAGCAAAACTTTCCCATCCCTCAAGTGTATAGCCAAAATCTTTAATTGCATCAAACGGGAGTAAAAAATCGATCTTCAAATGAGAATTTGAAGCGATATTTTTAATTACACCTGTAACTTCGAAATTAAAATGATTATTTAATTTTATAACTTTACCTATCGGATTAGAATTGCCAAAATATTTTTCAGCAGTCTCTTTGGTAATAACAATTGATAATAAATTAGATAAGGCTTTATCCTCATTTCCTTTTAAAAAATGGATTGAGAACATTTTCAAGAAAGAAGGATCAACAAACATTAAATTATCTTCAGTAAACCTTTTGTCTTTATATTGCAGCACAGAATTTTTAACCGTTCTCAATCTTGCCGCATCTATAATTTCGGGATATTCATTAACTAGTGTTTTGGCAAGTGAGGGTGGATTCATACTAAAAACAGATTCCTCACCGTTTGAATATTTTTCAGAGTCAATTACACGGTAAAGTCTTTTTGCGTTTGGAAAAAATCTGTCGTAACTCAATTCATCCTGCACCCATAAAAGTATCAGCAGAGTACAAGCCATACCGACAGCTAATCCTAAAATATTTATAAAAGAAAAGCCTTTATGTTTCTTCAAATTCCTAAAAGTGATATTTAAATAATTTTTGAGCATTCGTTTTCCTGGTTATTCATATCTTAAAGATTTAACGGGGTTTGCAGTTGCCGCTTTAATTGCTTGAAAGCTTACTGTTGCTAATGCAATCAGTAAAGCAATCCCGCCGGCTAAAACGAACATCCACCAGCTTATATCAATTCTGTACGCAAAGTTTTGAAGCCATTTATTCATAAAGTAATATGCTGTTGGCCAGGCAACTAAATTAGAAATCAAAACTAATTTTGTATATTCATTTGAAAGAAGGAAAACAATTTCCGGAATAGATGCCCCTAAGACTTTCCTAATCCCGATCTCTTTAATTCTTTGCTCCATACTAAATGCAGCTAGTCCAAGTAAACCAAGACAGGCAACAAAAATTACAAGGATCGAAAATGTTGTAGCAATATTGCCTGTCCTTTGATCTAAGAGATATAAATTCTGAAGATCTTGATCAAGAAAACTGTAATCTAAATTTTCATCACCAGCATATTTTCCCCAGCATCTTTCAAGAAAAGAAATAGTACCGCGATAATCCCGGGGCTTTATTCTAATTGATAAATATTGTCCATTACCCTGCGATTTATAATGAAAAATTACTAAGGGAAAAACTTCATTATGAAGGGATGAAAAATTAAAATCTTTAATAATTCCAATTATTTGCCAGTTGGGTTTATTTGAAAGATTTGTTAAATATTTCCCTTCTAATTTTTTTATTCCAAACTTTTTTGCCGCAGATTCATTAATAACAACTGCTGTCGAATCGGATGGATGTGCATTGGAAAAATATCTTCCTGCCACCATTTTCATCTTATAGGTTTTTTGAAAGTTAAAGTCACAATAAATGTAATTTAAATTCTCAAATTGAAAACTCGAAGCACCCTTTAATTTGAATGAACTTAAACTTACGCCCTGCTGGTCGCCTGGAATCGCTCCGGAATTACTTAAGCTTATTACATTGGAATTATTCAATACATCATGTTCAAATGAATCTATTTTCTTCCCGATATCCCAAGTGTTGTCAATTATAATAACCTGTTCTTTGTTGAAGCCGAGGTCCTTTTCCTGGATGAATTTTAGTTGATTGTATATAACTAACGTGCTGATTACGAGCAGTATGGAAACGGAAAATTGAAATATTACCAAGCCGCTTCTAAGGATTGCTCTCCGGCTTCCTTTTTTTACATTTCTACTAAACACATGAACAGGCAGAAAAGAAGAAAGATAAAATGCAGGATAAGATCCTGCCATTAGACCAATAATTATTGCAAGTAAAATTATAAAGAGAGGATTATATATATTCCCTACCGGATTGAAGATTATTTTCTTATCTGCTATATTATTGAAAAGCGGCAGCAGGAGTTCAACTAATCCTATTGAAAATAGAACTGCTATTGAGCTTGTTAAAACTGATTCCAAAATAAATTGACCGGCTACCTGAGTTTTATACGAACCGAGTGTCTTTCTTATTCCAACTTCTTTTGCCCGCCGTTCGGACCTTGCAGTTGAAAGATTAATAAAATTTATGCATGCAATCAGCAAAATTGCAAGGGCAATAGCTGAAAATATGTAAACATAGGTTATGTTACCATTTGGTTCTATTTCAGATTCTTTGTGAGAATATAAATGAATAGATTTTAACGGCTGTAAAAGATAACCATACCTATTTCCGGCAGCTTCAAATTGTTCCAACGAAATGCCGGAATTTGCTTTTACTTGAGGGCCGACAAACTTTCGCATTTCAATATTAAGCTTCTTTTGAAATTCAACCGGATCTGTACCTCTTTTAAGAAGAAGATAAGTATGGAATTTGCAATCGAGCCAAGAGGGATCCCTGCTATCTTGAAGACTTGAAAGGGATCTAAGAAAATCGAAATGGAAATGCGATTCACCGGGAAAATCTTTAATAACTCCGGTTACAACATAATTATATTTTCTTTCGATATTTAATATTTTACCAATAGGATTTTCACCGCTGAAATATTTATTAGAGGTTGATTCAGTTAGAACAACTGTATTAGGTTGAGTAAGTGCTGTTGCCGGATTTCCCTTTATAAACTCAGTTGTAAATACTTTAAAAAAGGATGAATCAACCGAAATTAAATGCTTCTCATTAAATATTTTATTTTCATATTGTATTACATGTTCACCGGCAAACGCAGCAATCCTTGTGTATGATTCTACTTCGGGAAAATCTTTCTGCAGCGTCTCACCCATTGGAGCCGGACTTGTAGCCGCATTAAAATCTTTATTATTTATTCTCCCTGAAAGTGCTGTACGATAGATCCTATCTGCATTTTTATTGAACATATCATAGCTTAATTCATCCTGTACCCATAGAAGAATAAGGATAGTACATGCCATCCCGATGGCTAATCCCAAAATATTAATAAAAGAAAATATTTTATTACGGATGAGGTTTCTAAAAATAGTATTCAAATAATTTTTAAACATGATTTTCTCCCTTTATTCATACCTTAAAGATTTAACCGGATTGACCGTTGCTGCGCGAACCGCCTGCCAGCTTACTGTCAACAATGCGATGACCAATGCTAAGAGACCAGCCATTAAAAACGGCCATATGTTCAAATCAATCCGGTAGGCAAAATCTTGAAGCCATTTATTCATGACATAATATGTAACAGGCCAGGCGATAGCATTTGAAAAAATAATCCACCATAAAAAATTCTTTGAGATTAGAAAAACGATATTTGAGACAGAAGCACCTAAAACCTTGTGAACGCCAATATCTTTAATTTTTTGTTCAATAGTAAAAGCAGTTAAGCCGTATAGACCAAGACAAGCGATAAAAATTGCCAGGAGAGAAAACGTTTTAAAGATTTTACTCATGCGCTGTTCTGCAAGATAATTTAGGTTTAAGTTTTCATCGACAAAATAATAGTTAAAGGATTCGGAAGGGAAAACCGATTTCCATGTGTTTTCTATAAATGCGAGGCTTTGAGATAATGCATTTCTATTCAGTCGTATCGATATTATCCGATAATAAATATTTTCTTCTTCTGGATTCGGAATTCTGAGGATTACCGGTTCAATGAAATGGTGCAGAGAACTAAAATGAAAATCTTTTACAACTCCGATAATTTTGCCTTTGCGACCCCAAACAGTTAGATCCTTACCAAGAGGTGACTTGAGTCCCATTTTTTCTACTGCGGTTGCATTCAAGACATAAGCGCTTGTTTTATCTGACGGAGATTGGTTTGAATAAAATCTGCCCTCCTGCATTTTGATTTTGTACGTCGAAGAAAAATCAGGATCTACGTGCAGTGCCCAGGTTTTAAATTTTTCATTTTTCCCCGACCAAAAAACATCCTCTGTTTCTCCAAGTTCATTGGCATCCAGCGGTTCGGAGCGGGAGACTTTAATTATGCTTGAATTCTCAAGAAGTTTATTTTTAAATGCTTCGTACTGTCTGGAAATATCACCCTTGACCTTGAGACATACTATATTCTCTTTATCATATCCCAGATTGCTATTTTGGATGAAATTCATTTGATTGGATACAATGAGGGTACATACAATAATCATAATGGATAAAGCAAACTGGAAAACAATTAATCCTTTTTTTAGATTAATACCTCTCTCGCCAATATGAAATTTCCCTTTAAGAACCTGAATAGGCTTGAATCCTGAAATAAATACAGCCGGGTAAAGTCCGGAAATGGTACAGGTGATGATTGTTGTTAATAATATTGTGATGATAAACTGCTGGTTTAAAAAATTCATAGAAAGTGATTTGCCGGATAATTGATTGAGAACCGGTAGAAACAGCTCCACAAGAAATACCCCACAGAACAGGGCGAAGATGGTCAAAATAAAAGTTTCACCAAAATACTGACGCATAAGCTGGATACGATGGGCTCCAATGACTTTTTGTATACCAATTTCCTTTGCGCGTTTCAAAGAAAGTGCATTGGAAAGATTCATATAATTTATACAGGCGATAAGTAAAATAATTCCTGCGATCACACTGAAGATATAAATATATTTAATGTCACCTGTGGTAGTAAAGTACTCTATATTGGTTGCATGTAAATGAATTTTTGTTAATGGAAGAAGAGTATAACTCACATTTTCTTCCTTATAGTTACGAAGTTTACACGCCAAAATCTTTTTTTCCATTTTGGAAATATCGATTTTATCCTGTGTCTGGATATATGTGTTTACTGTTTGGCTGTACCAGGAATCCCAGTTTATACCATATGATTTTAAAAATTCAATCGGTACAAATAATTCTCTCCGGATATGAGTATTGCGGGGAATATTCTTCAGAATACCGGTTACTTTTAAGACTCTTTCTTGTCCAAGCAATGATATTGTAATTGATTCTCCAAGAGGTTTTTTATCCCCAAAATATTTTTTACACATTCTCTCAGTCATGATAATAGAGTTGGGATCTTTAAAAGCAGACTGGGGATTTCCTTCTATGAAATCAAAAGAAAAGATCTTGAAAAATTGAGGCTCAGCCAGTGCTATATTTTCTTCGAAACTCCTGTTTTGATATTCGATATATACTTTAAATGGATCTGGAAGGGGTGTGAAAGAAGCTGCATTGACCACCTCCGGCAGATCAGTCTTTAAGGCAGATGCCAAAAGTCTCGAAGTTGCTGCATCCGATTTTTTATGGTCATTTCGGATTATTATGTAAATATCATCACTATTTTCATGAAACCGGTCATATGAAAGTTCATCCTGAACCCACAGCATGATGAGAATGAAACAGGCCATACCAATTGATAAACCAAGGATATTTATTAGTGAATACCTCTTGTGTTTGGTTAAATTTCTAATAGCAATTTTTATGTAATTCTTAAACATTATTTACCTCCTTATTCATGCCTTAAAGATTCGACAGGATTTGCAATTGCAGCTTTGACAGCTTGAAAACTAACAGTAGCAAGAGCAATCAGCAAAGCTATTCCACCAGCAAGAACAAACATCCACCAGCTTAATTCAATTCTATACGCAAAATCTTGTAGCCATTTGTGCATTAAATAATAGGCAACAGGCCATGCAGCAATGTTAGCCAGTAGAATCCATTTTGTAAAATCTTTTGTTAATATGAAAACAACACCCGGTACCGACGCTCCTAAAACTTTTCTGATGCCGATCTCTTTTGTTCGCCGTTCAGTAATAAATGCAATCAATCCGAGTATTCCTAAACAGGAAATAAAAATCGCAAGAGATGAAAAGATTGTTAAAATAGTTCCGATATTTTGTTCTGATTTATATAGATTATTTAAATCATCATCCAGAAAACTATATTCAAAAGGGTAATCAGGTACTGATTGTTTAATTGTATGCTCAATAAATCCAATAACTTCCGCAGGTTCATTACTGTGAATTTTAATATATAACGAGTGATACCAGTATGGTGCCAAAAACAGAATTAATGGTTTTATCTGTTGCTGCAGCGAGTAAAAATTAAAATCTTTTATAACTCCAACGATGTGGCGTTTTCCATGATATTCAAAATACTGTCCGACAGGATTCTTAAACCCGAGCGCTTTGACTGCTGTCTCATTCAAAACAACTGCTTCATTAATGTCTGTTGGAAAGTCATTCGAAAAGAAACGTCCTTGAATCATTTTCATTCCGAATGTTTTTAAGTAGTCCGTATCAACCGAATTAACTTCCATCTCGATTTTATCATTCGTTTTTTTCCCTTCCCATCCAATTTCTTTTTCATCGGCGGTGAACTGCCATTCCGTAAAATTACTGTTGCATGCCGTTAACGATGAAATATTCGGATTACTTAAAAGATTATGTTTAAGTGTTTCAAATTTGACAGGGCTACGCAACTCAGAACGAAGCGGTAAGCGAACAACTTGATCTTTGACGAATCCCAGCGGTTTATTTTTCATAAAAGATAATTGATTATAAACAACAATTACCCCGATTATCAAGATAATCGATAATGTAAATTGAAAGCCCACGAGTATTTTTCTTAATGAGGTAGAACGATCAATGTTGTCTGATGACCCGGCACCTTTAAATATATGAATTGTTGCCGCTGATGATATTAATACCGAAGGATAAATACCAGAAGCCATACCGACAATTAAAGCAATAATAAAAGACCAAAGAAACATCGAACCTGAATAATGAAGCAACAATTGTTCTTCAGCTGAGCGGCTAAAAGATGAAATACCCAATTCAATAATCATTATAGAAAGCAAGAGAGCAAGTAAGGAAAACAAAATTGATTCAATCATGAATTGCCCACCTATTTGAAGCCGGGAAGCGCCTGCTGCTTTTTTAACTCCGATTTCTTTTGCACGCTTGTCGTACCGGGCAGTTGTTAGATTAATAAAATTGATACAAGAAATTACAAGGATAAAAGCCGCGATAATTGAGAATATATAAATGTATGTAATTCGACCGCTGCCGTCAAAATTGTACAAATGAACTTTGGTCAACGGAAACAGTATTATTGAAGCTTCCACATTTGGATTATATCGGCGATTTATGTCTACAATTTTCTTTGAAAGTTCTTTAATATTTATACCCGGTTTGGTTAAAATGTATGTTTTAACGCATCCGTTCTTCCAATTGGTTTCATCCCAGCCGAGTTTGTCTAAAAAAGATACCGGGAAAAGAATGTCAAAATGGAAATCGCTGTTCGCCGGAATATTCTCTAATACTCCCGTGACTCTAAAATTCCACCATTTACCCCAAAGTTCAAATTGAAGTACTTCCCCGATAGGATTTTTATTCCCAAAAAATCTTTCCGCGGTACTTCTTGTTAAAACCAATGAATTGGAATTTTTGAAAGCTGCGGCGGCTGAACCGAATCGAAAGGGAAATGTAAATATTTCGAAGAAATCCTGATCAACAGGAGTTCCTTTTGTATAAAACATTTTGCCTTTTAACCTTAATGGGAACTCACCAAACGCATCGTTAAATCTTGCGGCTTTTTTGATTTCCGGATACTCAGTGGTTAATGCTTTTGCAAGAGGCAGTACGGTTACCGGGGAATATTCTTTTGTGCCGTCAGGATTATTGTATTCCCTGACAGCCCAAAATATTTGATCTTTATTTTTGTGAAAGGCATCGTAGCTAAATTCATAGTTGATCCATAACATTATTAAAATCGTACAAGCCATTCCTATAGCAAGACCGCCGATGTTGATTATAGAGTAGGTTTTATTCTTAGTTAAATATCTTAAAGCTATTTTCAAATAATTTTTTAACATTATAATTCCCTTTTACTCATACTTCAAAGACTCTACGGGATTAACTGTTGCAGCTTTAATTGCCTGAAAACTTACAGTTATAAGTGCAATAAATAGTGCAATTCCGCCGGACAAAACGAAAACCCACCAGCTAATATTAATCCTATACGCAAAATCCTGGAGCCATTTATTCATCCAGTGCCACGAAATCGGTAAAGCAACAATGTTTGCAATTACTATACAAATAATGATTTCTTTGGAGAGCATGTAAACAATTTGTGAAATCGATGCACCTAATACTTTTCGTACTCCTATCTCCTTGATCTTCTGTTCAATTGAAAATGTAATTAAACCATATAGACCAAGGCAGCCGATTAAAATTGCCAGGACTGAAAAGAAATTAAATAGTTGTCCCAACCGTCGTTCCGTTTTATACATCGCATCTACTTGTGTATCTAAAAACTGAAAGTCGAAGGGGTAGCTTGAAAACAACTTCCATTTTTCTTCGATAAACGATATTGTTCCGGGAACATCAGCAGAGTTGATTTTTATTGATAAATATTGGAAAGGTAAATTTTCCGTTTTAGCATCGACCAATTCCAGTACAAGGGGATCTATTGCGTAATGCAGCGGATAATAATGAAAATCTTCTACTACACCTGCAATTATCCCGTTTTCTTTTGAAGTGAAACTGCAGCCAAATCTTTTTCCGAGCGGGTTTTTCCAGCCCAATGCCTGTTGGGCAGTTTCATTTAAAATAAAAACGCTTTTAGATCCGAAACGATCCCAAGATAATTTGTCTCCAATAATCAAAGGAATTCCGTATAAATCAATAAAATTATTATCTACTCGATTGCGATATATCGAAAAATTATCATCATTTGCTTTTCCATCCCAATCTGTGACGGTACTATTGCGAATCTCGTTCGGTAAACATTCGGATGCGGATACATTGAGAATCCGAGGGTTTAATTTTAATTCATTAATAAAACGGTTAAAATTTTTTCGCATATTTTTATCATTATAGGTTATATGCATGGTAACAATATGATCTTTCTTAAATCCCAAATTCTTGTTTTTAATGAACTGCAATTGGTTGTATACCGTGATGGTACCGATTATTAAAATCGCTGAAATAATAAATTGAACTACTACAAGAACATTCCTGAGTCGAATTGAACCGTGCCCTCTTTTAACACCGCTTTTAAGAATATATGCAGGTTGAAATGCGCTGGCAAAAAATGCAGGGTAAGCACCTGCGAGACAACCAATAACCAACAAAACACCGAATAAAATGAAAAACATTTTCATATCAACAAAAAGCGAAAATTGAATATCCGTTTTCATATAGGAATTGAACACGGGCAAAAACAATTCAACAAATAAAATTGCAAGGCAAAACCCGAGTAAAGAAATGATTAACGATTCAACTAAAAACTGACGCACTAGTTGAATACGGCTGGCACCGACAACTTTTCTTAAGCCTACTTCTTTTGACCGTTTGACCGATTGGGCAGTTGAAATGTTTACATAGTTAAAACATGCAATCAATAATATGAAAAATCCGATTGCTCCAAACAGGTACAGAAATCGAACATTGCCGTTATTTTCAATTTCAAAATTGCGATCACCGTAAAGATGGATCCGGTAGAGATGTTCAAGTCGATAAATATAATTAGAATTCTCAGCATTATACTTTTTGCTTATTTTATCAAATTTGGTTTCAAGATCAGCCAAAGAAGTACCGGGTAAAAGCTGGACATAAGCCTGGTAGTTATTGTTGTTCCATGCATCCATATTGTTTCTTCGCGAATAAAGCGTACTGAATGAACATAAAAAGTCAAAAGTAAAATGAGCATTTTGGGGAATGTCTTTTATTACTCCGGTAACCATGTATTGATCTTTTTCATCTATTGTAAGTGATTTTCCAACAGGGTTTCTGCTCCCGAAATATTTATTTGCCATTTCCTCGGTTATCAAAACCGAGTAAGGTTCACTAAGTGCTGTTTTGGGATTTCCCGATATAAGCGGAAAAGAGAACATTAATAAAAAATCCGGATCAGCATAAAAAAACTTTTTTTCGATAAATGAATTTTCTCCGTATTGAACTAAAGGATCCGGAAAGTCCTTAACCACACGCGAGGCATGAACAATTTCGGGGCATTCTGTTTTTAGAACTGGTACAAGAGGTCCCGGTGTAACGTTGAATCCGTCTTTACCCTGGTAGGCAGTATTACCGGGATTCAAAATAATCCGGTAAATTTGATCACCATTCTCATTGAATTTATCATAGCTTAGTTCATACTGAATGTAAAGAGCAATAAAAATGAAACATGCCATCCCGATCGCCAGTCCCGAAATGTTGATTATCGAATAAGCTTTGTTTTTTCCTATGTTACGACAAGCTATTTTGAAATAATTTTTTAACATTGTTTTATCCCCTTCAATTATTCATATCTGAGTGATTTAACCGGATTAGCAGTTGCAGCTTTTATTGCCTGGAAACTAATAGTAATAAGAGCTATAGCAAGGACAATACAACCTGCAAATAAGAAAATCCACCAGCTCATGTTGATTCGATACGCAAAATCCTGAAGCCACTTATTCATAAAGTAATATGCAACAGGCCAGGCAATAACATTTGATACAACAACCAGAATTAAAAAATCCTTTGAAAGATTGAATACAACATTCGAAATCGAAGCACCCAAAACTTTACGGATGCCTATTTCTTTTGTACGCTGCACAATAATGAAAGAAGAAAGTGCGAACAATCCCAAACATGCAATGATAATAGCCAGTAGTGCAAACGTACTGAAGATAAGCCCCATTCGTTGTACACCTGCATACATCTTTGCAAAGCTCTCATCCAGGAAGGTGAAGCGGATGGGCTGGTTGGGAGAGAACCTATTCCAAACACTGGTTATGGAATGAATGGTACGTGACATATCGGATGTATTTACTTTTACCGATACAATATTCGGACTGTTGCCTAAAACCAAACACATTCCGCCAATCTTTTGTTTCAATGATTCAAAATTAAAATCTTCAACGATTCCGATAACTGTAAATGTTCCCATTCCATTCATAATTCTTTTACCGATGGGATCCGTTAAACCTAAATCATTTGCTAATGTCTGATTGATAATGGCTGCCTTGGAATCGGTGGACATATCGATAGAAAAATTCCGGCCCTTAACAATGTTCATCCCCATTGTATTAATGTAATCATGATCAACTTGCCAAAACTGTCCGCCAACGGGTGGTTCCAATGTTCTTTTTCCTTCGGTCCAAAAAGCATTTCCATTACGCTTTGTCCCTGAAATTGGCAGATAGTCGCCAATGGAAACACTTTTCACATCCGGTAATTTCAAGAGTTCATTCTTGAAAGATTTAACCTGATCGTCCATAGTATTAGCCCCATGCAGCAGCACTACCTGCTCTTTATCAAATCCCAGCTTTTTATTAAGTATGTAACTAAACTGACTATAGATGATAAATGTGCCTATTATTAAAATGATTGAAATGGTAAATTGAAAAATAACCAATCCATTGCGCATCGCGGATCTTTTACTCCCCCTGCTCAAATTTCCCTTTAGTACGTTAATGGGCTGAAAAGATGAAAGATAAAACGAAGGATAAAGCCCTGCCAATATGCCTATGACAACAGAAGAAATGACCAACAATGGTAATAGCCACCACCATGATGCCCAGGGAACGGCCAACGATTTGGCAGACAGCATATTAAAATAAGGTAAAAGCACTTCGGCCAAAAAAATCCCGAGGACAAAAGAAATGAGGCCATAAATCACCGATTCGGTGAGGAACTGGACGATAAGATTAACCTTACTTGAACCAACTGTTTTGCGCAACCCGACTTCTTTGGCCCGGTTCGCGGACTTGGCTGTGGAAAGGTTGATGAAGTTGATACTGGCGATGACCAGGATAAATCCTGCGACAATTCCAAACAGCCAGATATAACGTATGTCTCCATGATTTAAATCATCCTGGACCCCTTCAGGATTAAGATAGATATCGCTCAGCGGCTGCAATTTGTAGCTGAATCTCCCACGTAGCTTTTCCGCACCT
>Ga0315554_1000107_pt1 | contig 41085 bp, 33 predicted proteins | sample SalMarSW160370MG_FD_202114 | JGI IMG/M metagenome (GOLD analysis project Ga0315554, IMG submission 202114) | Salt marsh sediment microbial communities from the Plum Island Ecosystem LTER, Massachusetts, United States - Salt Marsh Sediment SW1603-70 ...
GCCATAAGTAAAATGGTAGTTGGTTCTGGTATAACTTCTATTGGGACAGATACCTTGGTGAAGTCATAATAACCCCAATCAAGACCACCAGTAACAAGGTAATCCCCAAGTTGTACAGGTATGCCATTATTATCTCTAAGATCCCAGATAAGTGGTTCAGATAAATTTGGAAATTCGATATATTCCCCAGTAGCAAGCGTGAACTCAGACGAAACCGTCCACCATCCGTTGACTGCTTTCCAAGTATTATCGCCATCCTTATCAACCCAGAAGTTCCATTCTGGACTTCTTCCAAAATTATAAGTTACGCTCTCTTCACCAAGATTTGTTATTCTGTAAAGCATTTCCACATTTTCGCCTAACTCATAGACTGATTTGTCGGTCTGAACGTAGTATTCTACATCGTTGACCTCTATAGAGTTCCAATTCACAGCGAGGGCACAGTTCTGGCAGGTAATCGCCAGCACAAAAAAGACGTACAGCAGTATCGCTTTCCTCTCATTTTTTCGTTTCATTTTACTCGCTCCTTTCTATTTTTGTATTATACCTCAAATCCTCCCATAAATCAAGATGAAAAGGCTCTTAAGATACACAGGCCAACGCCAAGGAAGGCCAGTGTCGCCGGTTCCGGCACGACGGTGAAATCGACGGTGAGGGTGCTTCCGGGTGTGCCGTGATAATTATCAAACGTCCTGACTTCCAAAGAATATGTGGCCGGAGATAAAGGCTGTATCTGTTTCTGATATGTCCAGTTGCTAAACCCAGTAAGCAGACCTACGTCAACATACAGATCCAATTGAAGCGACGTGCCGTCCTGCGAAAACTCGTCGTACGCCACATGGCTCGGGTCGCCGCTTGCTGTGCCAAAGATGTCAAATGTAATTATATCGGTGTCAGATGGCATTTCCGGGATGACATCTACCTGGTCGACCCAGAGTGCGACAGCATTGGTCTGGCAGATAACTGCCGCCAGCACAAAGACTTGCAGAGTTCTCCTCATCTTCATTTTAGCCCCTCCTTAACTTTATGACTATTTTACCACTAAACAGCCCATAAATCAAGCTGAAACGGCCTGAAAGAGTAGTCATCCAACACTAAAAAATGGAGGGGAACTATAACTGAGGTATATTTTTACGGGCAGAGGGCGGCAGGATTAGACCTTTGCGGGCTGAGGTTTTTCGGGTATTGCGGCGACGGCCTCTTTAATTCTCTTCTGGGCGACTTTGGTCTTCCTGGTGATTATCGAAGCGGTGTCGGAACCCATAGAGCGGAGTCTTTCATATCGTTTTTGGAGCAGCGTCTCGATTTTGAATCGTCGCAGCTCGCGAAGCGTCCGCACGATATAGTCCTCGACGCTGTACACCGTGTCGTGGATATTTCGATGCGCGCCTCCGACCGGCTCGGGTATGACCGCGTCAATCAGCTTGAGCTTGAGCAGGTCCTTGCTGGTAAGCTTCAGGGCCTCGGCAGCTTCGGGAGCCTGTGAGCCGTCGCGCCAGAGGATGGCGGCGCAGCCTTCCGGTGAAATAACCGAAAAGTACGCAAACTCGAGCATTGCCATCCTGTCGCCGACGCCGATGGCAAGCGCCCCGCCGGAGCCGCCTTCACCGATGCAGATATTGATGACAGGCACTGCCAGGCGCGACATTTCGAAGAGGTTCTCGGCTATGGCCTGTGCCTGGCCCCGTTCTTCTGCACCGACGCCGGGATAGGCGCCGGGCGTATCTATGAAGGTTACGATGGGCAGGCCGAACTTTTCGGCGAACTTCATTTTGAGTATAGCCTTGCGGTAACCTTCAGGATTAGGACAGCCGAAATTGCAGGTGATTTTTTCCCTGGTGCTTCGGCCTTTGTTCTGGCCGACAATCAGGACCTTTTCTCTTTTGATTCTTCCCAGGCCGGCGGTGATTGCCCTGTCATCGCCGAACCGCCTGTCGCCGTGAAGCTGGCGAAAGTCCTGCACCATGAGGTTTATGTAGTCTTCGAGCAGCGGTCTTTTTGGGTGCCGGGCCACCTGGACCGTTTGCCATGCGGACAGATTGCTGTAGCTTTTTTTAAGCTCGGCAACCTTTTCTCGCTCGAGTCGGCGCACCTCGGTGGTGTAGTCTATGCCCTTGATAGAGCTCAACCTTTGCAGTTCGGAAATCTGCCGGTCAATGCCGGCAATATTGTCCTCGAATGCAAGGTAGTCGCCGTTAGGCGTACCGTTTCTTGCCTTAGGTGCTTTAGCCATAAATACCCTTGCCGCCTGTTAAAGCATCAGCGGTCATTTACCTTTATTGAACTCAACCCACAAAAAAATCCAGCCCACATACGCAGGCGGGATATCGTCCTGTTCTTTGCCAAATCCATTGGCTCACCATAATAAAGACAGAATGATAGCATTTTAGCCGTTCATATAAAAGAAAAAAATTGACACCGGCTTGCCATTAAGATAATTTTTAGCATATTTTTCTTTGCGCCTTCTTTTCCTTAAGGTGTTTGTTTTGAAGGAGTTACGGCAAATAACGGTAATCGGTCTGGGTCTGCTGGGTGGTTCGGTAGCACTTACGGCCCAAAGGTCCGGCGGCCCGGTCAAAGTGGTCGGATTCTCTCACAGAGCCGGCACCCGAAGAAAGGCCAGAGAAATTCTGGTCGCCACGCATATTGCAGACGATTTGGGCGGCAGTGTAGCCGGTTCGGAAATCGTTATCCTGGCCACGCCTATATATACCTTCGAAGAGATTTTCGCTCAGATCAGTAAGCACCTTAAAGCCGGTGCTGTTGTAACCGACGTCGGGTCCACGAAAGTATTGCCGCACCGCTGGGCAGCCAGGCAGCTGCCAAGGAATGTTTACTACGTCGGCTCACATCCAATAGCCGGCTCCGAGCAACGTGGAGTTGAGTTTGCCAGGGATGATTTGTTCGAGCAGGCTGACTGCATACTGACTGCGACGAAAAGTACAAATCGACAGGCAGTCAAAACGCTGAGGGACTTCTGGTCGCGGATGGGCTGTCGCGTAAAACTGATGAGCCCGGTTGAGCACGACAGGGTATTTGCCAATGTCAGCCATCTGCCGCATATCACGGCAGCGGCGCTGTTGAACGCCAACGATAATAATCAGCTAAAGTACGCCGGCAAAGGTTTTATGGACACTTCACGTGTTGCGAGCGGACCGGCTAATATCTGGGTCGATATACTCCTGACCAATGCGGGCAATTGTGCCAAAGGTATCGACAAATTCAAAAGGGAACTCGACGAATTCAAAAAAGCCATCAAGACCGGCGATAGTGTCAAGCTCCAGAAACTGCTTGGAAAAGCCAGGGACCGGCGTGCAAAACTTGTCGAGGACAAATTGAAAAAGAGGGAACTTGTATAGTGAAGCAGTGGCGATTTGAAGTGTTCAACAGGCCGGGCACCAGCGACGTTCACGGCAACGGTGTACTGGAGGACATCAGGGAGCTCGGAATCAAACCGGTTGAGGCGGTACAATCCGCAAAGGTGTTCTTAATCGAGGCGGATCCCTCGGCTGCGCTCGGGACAGGTTTCGATAAGGAGTTCGCACATCGCATTGCAAAGGAGCTGCTTACCGACCCGGTTTGCGAGGAATACTACATAGGAAGGAGCAAGGCCCCGGCGGGACTGGCCAAGGCAACACTGATTGAGGTCCACCTCAAGAGCGGTGTTACCGACCCGGTCGCCCAGTCGGTTACGGCTGCGCTGGCAGATATGGGGGTTGCCGTCGAGAACGTTCGCACGGCTCGAAAGTATGTTCTGCTGGGCCAAATAAACCCAAAACAAATCGCAACAATCAGTCAGAAGATACTCGCCAACGACTGTATCGAAACGGTGATACTCGGCGATGCGTCTGAGCCGCCGAGTCCGCATCTCAAACCTTACGAGCTGAAGATTGTACACTGGCCGATTTGTGAGCTCGACGACGACGCCCTGATGGCCCTGAGCAGGGGAAAAGACCTGTTCCTCAATATCGTTGAGATGAAAACCATACAGCAGCACTATCGCGACCTCGGCAGGGAGCCGACCGACGTTGAACTGGAAATGCTTGCCCAGACATGGAGTGAGCATTGTGTTCACAAGACGCTCAAAAGCTCGGTCGATATGAGTATCAACGGCGAGCAGATTCACTTCGATAATCTGCTCAAGGAAACCGTCTTTGGTGCAACAAAAGAACTGAACAAGCCCTGGTGCATCTCGGTATTCGACGATAACGCCGGCGTAATAGAATTCGACGATACGAGCGCAATGTGCTTCAAGGTAGAAACACACAATCACCCGTCGGCACTGGACCCTTACGGCGGAGCGGCGACGGGAATCGGCGGCGTTATTCGCGACCCGATGGGTACCGGACTTGGCGCCAAGCCCATAGCCAACACAGATATCTTCTGTTTCGGGCCGCCTGATAAAAAACTCGACGAAATTCCTAAAGGCGTGCTGCATCCGAGAAGGATTATGAAGGGCGTCGTTGCGGGCGTTCGCGATTACGGCAACAGGATGGGTATCCCGACCGTCAACGGCGCGATTTATTTCGACGAGCGTTACCTGGCAAATCCACTGGTGTACTGCGGTAATATCGGCCTGATGGATAAGGACAAATGTTTTAAGCATCCGCAAAGCGGCAATATTATCATCGTAGTCGGCGGCAGAACAGGGCGAGACGGGATTCACGGCGCAACTTTCTCATCGGGCGAGATGACACATGAGCACGAGACGGTCTTCTCGCACGCGGTGCAGATTGGAAACGCGATAACGGAAAAGAAGATGCTCGATGTTTTGCTGCAGGTAAGAGACGCGGGATTATACGAAGCTATAACCGACTGTGGCGCGGGCGGCCTGAGCAGCGCGGTCGGCGAGATGGGCGCCGAACTCGGCGCTGAAGTTGACCTCGAGAAAGTACCGCTCAAATACGCAGGGCTCAATTACACCGAGATATGGATAAGCGAAGCGCAGGAGCGAATGGTCATAGCGGTCAGGTCGGAGAACCTCGAAGCAATAAAGAAAATCTTCGATTCCGAAAACGTCGAATCGACGGTCATCGGCAAATTTGCCAGCGACAAGAAACTCGTCCTGCGATACGAGGGGCAGGTCGTCGGCGAGCTGGACATGGACTTTCTGCACGACGGGGTCCCGAAGTATTCGCGAAAGGCCGAATGGAAGGACCGCGGATTATCAGAGCCGAACATTCCTGAAAAGGAAAACTATAACGACGAGCTTGTGAAGATTCTGTCATCTTATAACGTCGCAAGCAAAGAGTGGGTAATTCGCCAGTACGACCACGAAGTCCAGGGCGGCTCGGCAATCAAGCCGCTCGTTGGCATTGCGAACGACGGGCCGGGCGACGCGGCGGTAATCAGGCCGAAGTACGATTCGGACAGGGGTCTGGCGATAAGCTGCGGGATGAACCCGATATACGGTGATATCGACCCGTACTGGATGGCGCTGGCGGGAATCGAAGAGGCGATTCGAAATATCATCTGCGTAGGCGGCAGATTCGACCGCATCGCGATTCTGGATAATTTCTGCTGGGGCGACTGTACGAAACCTGAGACGTTCGGGCCGTTGGTAAGAGCAGCCCAGGCCTGTCGGGACGGTGCGCTGGCCTATTCGACGCCGTTTATCTCAGGCAAAGACTCACTCAACAATGAGTTCCGCTGCGAAGACGGCAGCAGGATATCCATCCCGTCAACTCTGCTCATCAGCGCGATATCTATTGTGAATGACGTTAATAAATGTGTGACGATGGACGCAAAAAGGGGTGGCAATTTTATTTTCATCGCAGGCGAAACGAAAAATGAATTAGGCGGTTCGCACTATTACAAGATTCATAACGAGCTTGGCGCGAACGTTCCGACGGTTGATTTGGAGAAAGGGCCAAGAATTGCTGAACGAATCTGTCAGGCGATTGACCGGGGTCTTGTCGTAAGCTGTCACGATTGTTCGGAAGGGGGGCTGGCGGCGGCGCTGGCGGAAATGGCGTTCGCGGGCGGATTAGGTATAGAGGCTGATTTGAGGGCACTGCCGAAAACAGAGGACTGCACGCAGGCCTGCATGCAGCTGTTCAGTGAGTCGAACAGCCGGTTTGTCGTGGAGGTCGAGCCGGACAAGTTCGACGCCTTTGTCAGGCTGATGCTGAATCTGCCGTTCGGCCAGATAGGAAAAGTCATCGAAGAACCAAGACTTAAAGTCCGGGCTGATAACGGCAGCGAAGTAATAAACGCTGAGATAAAGGTTCTGAAAGAAGCGTGGCAAAAAACTTTCGATTGGTAAAACTTTTAAGAAAGTAAGAAATGGCTGAGGTTCAAGCGATAGTTCTGCGGGCTGCGGGTATAAATTGTGATACGGAAACCGAGCATGCGCTCGAACTGGCAGGCGCCAAGGCGCAGAGAGTGCATATAAACCGCCTTATAGACAATAAATCGCTTCTGGACGAGTTCCATATATTAGTAGTGCCGGGTGGGTTTAGCTATGGTGATGACGTAGCAGCCGGACGAATCCTTGCAAACCAGATACGTCATCATCTTTACGAGGCTGTTCGCAAATTCATTGACGACGGCAAATTAGTGCTCGGTATCTGCAACGGCTTTCAGGTGCTTGTTAAATGCGGTCTGCTCGGCGGCAATGGTTCCGGCAACAGCCAGAGTATTACTATAACAAACAATGACAGCGGCAAGTTCGAGGACCGCTGGGTATATCTTTCGCCGCAGACGGACCGTTGTGTTTTTATCGAGCAGGGACAACGGATTTACCTGCCGATAGCCCACGGGGAAGGCAAGGTCGTAACAAGAAGCGAGTCGGAACTGAAAGAGCTGCAGGACGGCGGCTTTGTGGCCTTCAAGTATGTCGATAAAGAGGGCAGCGAAGGCGGCTATCCGGTGAATCCTAACGGGTCGACGGGCTCGATTGCCGGGCTGACCGATTTAACGGGACGAGTAATGGGCCTGATGCCGCACCCTGAGAGATTCGTACGGATGACGCAGCATCCGCACTGGACACGATTGGAGAATCGAGGCGAAGGTAACGGAATGAGCATCTTCAGAAACGCGGTTAATTACGTCCGAGAGAATCTTTAGCAGAGCTATCCGATTCTGAATTTTCTTGAAATCAAGCCGTGCAACAATTAGATTATATGGTCGCCTGAGCCGCCTGTTGGCGGTTTTGCTTTTCGGGCCCGTAGCTCAGCGGTTAGAGCAGTGGACTCATAATCCATTGGTCGTAGGTTCGAATCCTACCGGGCCCAGTCGAATCGAAGATGTTGTCAGGTCTATGAGCTGAAAATCGTCCATGTTCTTGAATGATTCTGTATAATCCTGGCGGTATTCCCATCATCCAGCCTGTACAGAACACAGCCTGATAACCAAACGGCTACGAATATGAGAGCACTTGACATTAAGGCAACAACATATTTCATGACGCCTCTTATTGCCCCCTATTATCAAAATTACTTAATCGGTATGCCGGACTCGTTTTTCTTCTCGTCCTCTTTTTTTTGGAGGTATTCCGCTATTTCTTTGAAGCCCGCCTTCAATGCTATTTCTTTGGGAGTCTTATTCATTTCATCTCTCGATGGAGTAGCCCACCAACCTTCAGCCGGTTTTTTGTTGTAATCATAATAGTTTTTCGCAAAAATGTCCGATCCATGCTCAACGAGCGCCTTTACCGCCTCTATATTTTTAAGCATGACCGCCTGATGTAGAGGGGTATTATCGTATTTGTCTCTTGCGGAGACATCGGCGCCGTATGAAATTAGCATGTTTATTACTTCTTTATCATTGCTCCACATAGCCGCCTCATGTAGTGGGGTATCATCATATTCGTCTCTTGCGGTAACATCCGCGCCGTATGAAATTAGCAGGTTTATTACTTCTTTGTTGCTCCGCGTAGCAGCATAATGTAATGGAGTTCGACCGGAAATATCTCTGCGATTCACTTTTGCCCCATGCTCAAGTAATATTTTTACTGTCTCGTAATCTCCATATTTTACAGCAAACTTCAATGGCCTTTCTCCCATGTCGTTTGCCAATTCAATACTCGCTCCATGCTCAAGCAGGTACTTCACTACTTCGGTATGTCCCTCGCCAGAGGCAAGTTGTAATGGAGTAAAACCACCCATATCCTGAATATTTATCTGAGAAGGGTTTTTTTCAATTATTTTTTTTACCTTCTTCAAATCTCCTTTATATGCAGCTCTATGAATTGGCTTTCCTTTAAAAAAACGACAGCCATCGAATAAGGTCAGAGAGCAAACCATCAAACACAGAACAACCATCTTACTAGTGATTTGGCTCATAGTGTGATCCTGTAACTATTTCATGAGTTCCTTCGATCAAATTTTCCCGTATATATTTTCCTGCTTCGTAACCTGCCTCTCCACAATCCATATCCCATTTAATACCTGTTTCGCCCAAAGAGGTTTCTGCCTTGATACTCTCGCGAGGGCAGGGTGCCCCAGCCGCTCCAAATGCCGGGTTCGGTCAGCTCCCAGGTTTCCATAAAGGTTGTTGCACTGGTTTTATCAACAGTCAATCCTAATAGAATGCCAACTTTCCTATGTACATCAGTCCAGAACTCCTCATCTCCGTGTAATCCTGGTGAGCAAGGTCGGCAAGGACGGCGTGATTACGGTCGAGGAAGGCCAGTCATTACAACATATCTTACCTTTTGTTCGTCCAGATCTTTTTTACTTTTTTTCCGCTGCACCATAGGAATAATCAGTTTGCCGTCTTTACCGAACCGTTCCATTCGTTTCTCCTGTGTTAAAAGTTAACTGTCCTGATAGAAGTTGGCTTCTTCCTGATATCGGCACCTAAGGATTGCCGGGACATTTACTTTACTAACAGAGCAGTGCCATTGTTGTCAAGGATTGGCCTTGTTATTTTGTGTGGACGCCGGTAGTGCGGCGGAGAAATATCATGCCAAACAAAAGCAGGGCAATGGTAGCCGGTTCGGGGTTGACGAGCAGCTGGCCGGAGGACAGCAGAGCAAGCTCAGCAGAGCCCGAAACCGAAAGCGGGTCGAGGTGCAGAACTGTCACTGCGACATGTGCCATACCCGCGTAGGACTGCCCCCACTCCATCCAATGGAGACGGTTATCCCACGTGTCATGTATATAGATTGTCGAGTCGTCGCTGTCGTATCCGACGCCGACCATGCTGTGACCCTGTAGTTGAATCATGACAGGCCTGCCGGCGTCGATTTCGGCCTTGAAATCTTCAAAAGAAAACCCGTCCTCGAATAATGTGTCGATTTTCTGGGTGTAGTTCTCAGATACCGAGTAACCACACGACTCGGCAAACAACTTCAAACCGTGACACAAAGAAGTCTGTGGTAACCCCGCTGATTCAGACGGGATATAATCATAGAGCTTTTCGCCCGAAGCGCCATAGGTCCAAAGCGCCGTGGAACCGTCAACATTAAAATCGGTCAAACCGTCGTCGCCATAGAAATCCCACTTCCACTGGTTTGTGCCGAGAAAATCCGCAACGCAGTCCCATACATGTTCTTCCCGGTCGTTTGTTACATAAGGGTCGGGGCCGGACTGTTGATAGTCAATCCAATAGTCGTCCACATGCCCGAATGACGGGTTTTTCTTCCAGCCTTTTTTAGTAGCAATCAGAGGGATGCGACGACCGAGGTTGCGCAGCGGGGCAACTCCCTTTTTTGCTTCACCTGTGTACATATCGGAATACCCGTTTCGGTCATAGTAGCCGAAAATCATCCCCGCCGCGGTTGCGGCGCAGCCGTACGTCCAGCATGATTTCGGAATCCCATTAAGAACCACCGCCGATTCGGGAGCTTTACGTACAACCTGGATGGCTTTGCCCGAGGAAGGCGTGGGCTGAGAGTTCATGAATATCGGCTCAATAGTAGCCGATGAAACCGTGCAAAAAAACACGACAAAAATACCAGTTATAATTACCGCTGCCTTCATCGGCTGCCCCTATCGATAGCTTCATTACCTGTAAGTAATAGCATCGACATGTCAGAGGGCAAGCTTTAGCCAGACCTGCTTTATCAGACGTTTCCATAAGGCAAAGTTTAAGGGCCGATATTCAGAGATGAATAATAAGATACGGCAAAGTTATCGCGGTAATAATAAGAAAAACTGCGAGGATTCAGCTTTGCTGTGTCAGAATTTCGTTACCCGATATACCGGCTCTTCAGCAACCTGCCACCAACTGATTCGCTGGCGCAGTTTTTCCTTCATCGACTCGGCCTGCTCATGTATATCGATAACGTTGTTTTTTTCCGCAGGGTCGGCCTGCAGGTCATACATTTGCCATGAATCACCTTCTATTCGGTGGGTTATACGCAGAGTTCCTTCCTGATAGAAATGTATGGGTCTGTCGGTCGGTATGATTTTGTGCGCCAGTTTGCCTACGGCTTCGCCGAAGGCCCCTTCGGATTCGTACGCATCGGCAGGCAGCAGACTTTGCCCGTGCCATCCTTGCGCACCGGGTAAACCGAACAGGCCGCAAATCGTCGGGGCAATATCAACGCCGCTGACGACGGCATCTATCACTCGGCCGCGTTCGAACTGAGCATCAAAAATCATCAGCGGCACATTGATAAGCTCCGAATAGAATTTGCCGTCGTGCGACAGGCCGCCGTGCTCGGCGAACTCGTCGCCGTGGTCGGTGGTAACGATTAAGATAGTATCTTTCTGCAATCCGAGCTGCTCAAGAATCCCGAAAAACCGTCCTGCGTAATCATCAACCTCGACAATGTGCGACTGGTAAAGCTTTTTTAACAATTCGACCTTTTCAGGATTGGAACTATCTCTCGGCAACAGCACTTCTTTGAACAAGTCCATCATCTGCTGCGGCGTCAGGTCAATTGAGGAGTCCACCTTCTCAATATATTTTCGTTCGGGGATATAAGGTTCATGCACATCCATGTAATGAACCCAGAGGAAAAACGGTTTATAATTACCCGATTTAGTATAGCCTTCGAGCCAGTCGGCGGCCTTTTGACTGACTACGTTGCCCTTGATGTACGGTACCAGGGGGCTGACTTCTTCTTTCATCGAATCATAAAATTCATCCCAGCCTCGGTTCCATCCGAAGTATGCGCTGATATAGGGATTGGAGTGAAACGCGGCCGTGGTAAATCCGCCTTGCCTGATTACTTCCGACACCACCGTACGCCTGTCGCTCAGTTTTTTGGGTTCGCCGAATTCGAGGAAATATGAGCTGGTCAGGATGGCAGGGAAAGACGCCTGCGTGTAAGGCCCGGCTGATATGTGATTCGTATAAACAATCGACTTGCCTGCCAGCTCGTCGAGATTCGGTGTTAGGTTAAGCTGCGAGCCGTAACAGCCCAACACGTCCTTGCGTAATGTATCTATGGTGAGCAGGACAACGTTTTTCATTATGCGGTTATCTTCCTGATACGACTGTTCTCCCGGCCGAGTCAACCGTATTATAGAGCAGCATTGTAATTGTCATCGGCCCGACGCCGCCCGGAACCGGTGTGATAAGACTTGCCTTTTCTTTGACCGCGTCAAAATCAACGTCACCGACAAGCCGATATCCTTTTTTCTTCGTCGCATCGGCTACCCTGTTAACACCAACGTCAATAACAACTGCACCATCTTTGACCATATCGGCCGTTATAGTATTGGGCCGGCCTGCCGCTGCGATGATAATGTCGGCACGTTTTACATGCTCAGCTAAATTTTTTGTTCTGGTGTGACAAACCGTCACTGTTGCATTACCCGTCGGTGACTTTTGAATCAGCAGATTCGCCAGAGGCTTGCCGACGATGTTACTTCGGCCGACTATGACCACCTCGGCGCCTTCGAGTTTTACACCGCTTCGCACAAGCAGTTGAATAATACCGTGCGGTGTACAGGGCAGAAAACTTTTTTCTCCGACAACCATCTTGCCGACGTTGACCGGATGGAAACCATCAACGTCCTTATCCGGGTCGATAGCCAAAAGCACTTTACTTTCATCGATGTGTTTCGGCAGGGGCAGCTGAACGAGTATGCCGTGAATTTTTGAATCTTTGTTTAGCTTGTCGACCAGGGCCATCAATTCCTGCCGGGTCGTTTCCGCTGGCAGCCTGTTATCGTCGGAATATATACCTATCTCTTCGCAGGCCTTTTCTTTTGCGGTGACATAAGACTTCGACGCCGGGTCATCACCGACAAGGACAACCGCCAGACCCGGCACAACTCCTTTGGCTTTCAATCGCTCAACCTCGCTCTTAAGCTCAGCTCGCATATCAGCCGCCACCTGTTTACCGTCGATAATCCTTGCCGTCATTTATCACTCCCTGCTGTTCGGACTTGTAAAAACAACATGCTAAAACAGTCCCTGAACCTTACCGGTTTTCACATCCACATCTATACGCCTGAACGCCGGGTCCGAACCTGTGCCCGGCATAAGCTTTATGTCTCCAGCTACCGGTACGATAAAGCCGGCGCCTTTGTAGACCATAATATCTTCTATAGGCAAAGACCAGCCTCTCGGTCTGCCCTTTAAGTCCGGGTCGTGCGACAGGCTCAGATGTGTTTTGACCATGCACGTACCCAGATGGTCTGCATCGGGGTCCGCCTCGTACATCTTTGCCTTTTGCAGGGCCCTGTCAGTATATGTAACGCCGTCGGCGCCGTAAACCTCTTTTGCAATCAGCTCAATACGTTTTCGTAAAGGCGTATCCAGGCCATAAAGAAACTTGAAATCATTTTTCTGTTCGCACGCCTGTATAACCGCCTCTGCCAGCTCAATCGCCCCATCTCCGCCTTTTAGCCAGTGCTCAGAGACCGCGGCAAGTGCGCCCTGCTGCTCGGCGACTTTTTGCACCATTGCAAGCTCATCTTTAGTATCGGTGTGGAAACTATTGATACATACCACGGCCGGTATACCGCTTCTTCTGACCATTTCAATATGTGCTACAAGATTTTCGCAACCGGCCTCCAGCAACTCCAGGTTCTCCCTTGTATACTCTTCCGCCAGCGGCATACCAGGCTTTACCGCCGGTCCGCCGCCGTGCATCTTCAGAGCGCGAATGGTCGCGACAATCACGGCTGCATGAGGTCTCAGGCCGGACATTCGGCACTTGAGGTTCCAGAACTTCTCAAAGCCTATGTCCGCGCCGAAACCGCTTTCGGTGATATGATACTCGGCCAGTTTCGTACCGGTTATGTCGGCGATTATGGAGCTTTGACCAATCGCAATATTGCCAAAAGGCCCGGCGTGGACGAATATAGGCTGACCTTCAATCGTCTGCAGCAGGTTCGGATTAAGCGCATCGAGCATCCAGGCGGTCATTGCTCCATCAACTTCAAGGTCGGCAGTGGTAACTTCATGACCCTTTTTATCGTATGCTACTACCATCCTGCCGATTCTTCGTCGCATATCTTTTAGGTCGCGGGCCACGGCCAGAATCGCCATCAGCTCACTCGATGCCGTTATGGCAAAACCCGACTCCATCTCATAGCCGTCCATCTTTGTGCCTTTGCCGATGGTTATATTTCGCAGGGCCTGTGCGCAGAAATCCATGACCCACTTTATCTGCACCCGGCTCGGGTCGATGTCGAGACGCCTGAGATTGCGCTTCGCCAGTTTCTCGTCGTCGTAGTTTCGCTCGTGCTGCATTCGCGCCGTTAGCGCGACCATCGCCAGGTTGTGCGCATTGGTAATCGAGTCGATGTCGCCGGTAAGCCGAATTGAAAACGGCACTAATGGTATGCACTGCGCCAGGCCGCCGCCCGCCGCCGAGCCCTTTATATTGAAGGTAGGCCCGCCGCTCGGCTGGCGAATCGCCCCGGTTACACTTTTTTTGAGTTTTCCGAAACCCTCGAGCAACCCTATAGTGGTAGTCGTTTTGCCCTCACCTAAAGGAGTGGGCGTAATAGCCGTTACGTCGATATACCTGGCCTGGGGTGCGTTATTGAGACGCTTGAGCACCTTCGAATAATCGACCTTGCCCAGTCCGTGTCCGTTAGGCAGGACCTCGTTTTTCTTTAGTCCAAGCTCTTCGGCAAGTTGGCCGACGGATTTGGCGTTTCGTTCCGCAGCCTCCGCTATCTGCCAGTCTTTCAGCTTCATCGGGTCCAACTTCATCAGTCTGTTCGTCTCCAAATACATTCTTCCAAAACGGCTGTTAGCTGCTCGCGCCGAAGCGGTCATTATTATCACCGAAACAGCCTGCAGGAGGTACAACCAGGCCACCTTTTTTTTGTATTATCTTGCTCTTTGGTCGAAAAAGACGGCGTTAAGGGCGTTTTTCGGCTGGTTTTGGGGGGTATATGGCTGCATCGCCTCCTCAGCTCATATAGTAAGGCAGACGAGCCAGGTCCATGGCAATGTCGATAGTGATGACCTTTACGCCCTTGGGCACCTGAATGTGAACGGGCGAAAAGTTCAATATGCCCCTTATGCCGGCCCGGACTAAACGGTCGGCAATCTGCTGGGCTGCGGATTCCGGCACGGCTATTATAGCCAAATCAATCTTGTTCTTTTTAAAATTCTTCAAACCTGCAACATCCCTGACGGTGATACCGTGTATCTTTGTTCCGACCTTCTTCGGGTCGCAGTCGTAAGCTGCGACAATATCGAATCCGTAAGGCGCAAAACCGGCGTAAGCCAGCACTGCCGAGCCGAGATTGCCGACACCGACAAGAGCCACCCTGTGGCAGGTATTGAGCCGAAGTATTTTGGCAATTTGTTTCTTCAGCCCTTCAATCTCGTAACCGCTTCCGGGCTTGCCGAATGCGCCGAAGTACGAGAAGTCCTTGCGAACCTGCCATGAGTTAACGCCTGCCATATCAGCCAGGTCCCGGCTGAACGTACTGACCTTGCCCTTCTGGCTGAGAATATGCAGTGCACGCAAATAGATAGGCAATCGCCGAATCGTCTCGTTTGGTATTTTTCGGTATCGCATATCACACCGCAGTTACATACCCGGCTACCTTTCCACCCCGCAACGCCCGGACAGATTGCGTAAACCGGCCGTTGTGCTTTCAGTGAATCACTTTATTAATTGGGTAGGTAATTATCCCCGAAGCACCGGCACGTTTCAGGGCCGGAACAAGCTGCCGCTCAACCTCGTCTTCGATAATAACTTCCACTGCGATATAATCCGAATCGGCCAGACTGGATATGGTCGGACTCTTTTCAGCGGGAAGCAGCTTCAAGACCGATTCCAGGTCGCTTTTTTTGGTGTTGAGCTTCAGGCCGACCTTGCTCCGCGCGGCGATGGCGGCGTTAAGCAGAATGGAGATATTTTCAATTTTTTCGCGCTTGGCCTTGTCCTGCCACGATTCCTTATTCGCGATGAACCTGGTAGTGCTCGTCGCAATAGTATCTATCACGCGAAGATTATTGGCGGCCAGGGATGAGCCTGTTTCGGTAAGCTCTACGATGGCATCGACCAGCCGTGCCTTCACTTCGGTTGAACCCCAGCTAAACTCGACTTTTACATCGATACCCTTGTCAGCGAAGTATTTTTTGGTGACATTAACCAGCTCTGTGGCGATTATCCTGCCCTTCAGATCCTCGGGCTTGCGGATATCCGACTCGTTCGGCACAGCCAGGACCCATCGCGCCGGTTTTGCCGTTGCCTTGCTGTAGGCCAGTTCGCATACCTCGACAACATCCGAACTGTTCTCCAATATCCAGTCGTATCCGGTTATGCCGGCGTCGAGCACTCCATCCTCGACGTAACGACTCATTTCCTGCGCCCTGAGCATAATAAGTTTTATCTGCTCATCGTCTATGCGAGGCAAATAACTTCGCTGAGCACCGGTAATATCGAAACCCGCTTTGTTGAACAATTCAATTGTCGCACCTTGCAGGCTTCCCGAAGGGATACCAAGTTTGACTATTGTTTCCGGCATTTTGACTCAATTGTCCTTTCTATTTTTTCTTCCTGCTCTTCTTCGTCTGCCTTTTGGCTGCCCTGGCTTTGGTTGTGGTCTTCTTCTCGCGGGCGCCTGGGCTTTTTGATTCGGTTTCCCCGCGAAGCAAAACGTAAAATTCGTAGGCGTTCGCCGCCGAAATCTGTCGCGTCAGAAAGCCTTCTATGTCATCGAGCTGCGCCTCCGGATGCACCAGGCCGTTATCTTTAAGGTATTTTATCATAGCCTCGGTCAGCGGAATAGCATGGCCCTGTAATGCGGTAAGCACACAGTAATCAACACAGAAACGGCTTATGCCCTCGAACTTTTCAAGAACGAGCCGACCCTGGCGCTTGCCGAGCTTACGCAACGAATCAAGATTAACGTTATTGTATTTGCGAAAAATACCGGTAAGGATGCGGATAACACTCGCCCCTACTGCCCGCGACTCTTCGCTGTCCTGGCCGAGCATCTCAACGATTTCCTCGGTCCGTGAAACCCTCATGTCATTAAAGTCCACGAAGTGAGCACCAAATCTCTTAAAGGCCGCTTTCGTGACCGACTCGCTCATATGTTCAAGGACGGCTGCATGAACAAGAGATTCGGCAATATCATCATATTCAACTTTTTTGACTTTAGGATTCTTTCGCTTCAAAGAGCGATAGAACTTCTGTATCTCTGTTCCGTATTTCTTACTGTCTTTCATATAATCCTGACCGTTCTATATCTCAATTACCAACGTCCTTACCTGAGTCCTGCTGCGATTCCATCAGGTCCCGGTCCCTGAACTGTCGCGACGCCTCGTCAATCAGTTTCATTGTCTCCAGGGTTTTCTTGAAGGCCTCGTCTATTTTCAGATGCAGGACGGGGCAGAACTTGCTGTCGAGCTCATCGGCCATCAGGGACTGGATTCTGCTCCTGCCGTGCTCGATAGCCTCAAAAGTTCGCCGCTGCGACGCCTCGTTGCCTCCGAAAACACTCAGGAATACATCGGCGTTTCGCAGGTCCGCCGAGACCTGTACCCTGGTAACACTTACCAACCCGGCGATACGCGGGTCGTTCAGGCCGTCGCGGATAGCACTGCTCACCGTCTCCTTTATCAGCCGAGCGAATTTTTCCTGCCGGCGGGTCGACATCGGTCCAACCTTGTACTCAAAGCGTTCTGGCTACCTTGACAATCTCGTAGAACTCCAGAACATCATCCATCTTAATGTCATCAAACCGGGCCAGTTTTATTCCACACTCCAGGCCTGCCTTGACTTCGCGAACATCATCCTTGAAATGCTTGAGCGAAGCAATCGTCAGGTTGTCCCTGATTACTATACTGTCACGGATAAGCCTGACCTTCGCGTTCTTGGCGGCTACGCCGTCACTGACATAACAGCCTGCAATAGTACCTATCCTCGATACCTTGAAGGTGTTGCGCACCACGGCCCGGCCGAGGCTGCTCTCCTTTTCCTCGGGATCGAGCAATCCGACCATAGATTTCTGCAGGTCTTCGGTTATACGATAGATAACACTGTAAAATCTTATATCAACACCTTTTTCTTCGGCAATTTTCGAAACGGCTTCTTCGGCAATGACATTGAAGCCGATAATGAGTGCATTGGAGGCTTCGGCAAGAACAACGTCACCCTCGGTAATCCCGCCCGGAGCCGCGTGCAGAATTTTAACCTTCACCTCTTCAGTGCTGAGCTCGGACAGGTATTTGGTCAGGACATCAACCGAACCCTGGACGTCGGCACGGATAATTATATTAAGTTCTTTGACGTTTCCTGCTTCAATCTGGCTGAAGAGATTATCCAGCGTAACCTGCGTTCTCCTGGTGAGAGTGCTTTCGCGATCGAGGGCCTTGTTTTGTTCGGCAGCCGTCTTTGCACGGTTGATATCGTCGAGAATATAGAATCTGTCACCGGCCTGTGGAACGCCGCTAAGGCCCGTAATTTCGACCGGCATTGAGCTGGTCGCAGTCTTAATCGTCTTGCCCCTGCTGTCACGAAGCATCTTGATTCTGCCGAAAGCGGACCCGGCCAATACAGCGTCACCTTTACCCAGCTTGCCCTCTTTGACGAGAAGGGTCGCAACCGCACCGCGCTGCGAATCCATTTTGGCCTCGACAACCCATCCGGTTGCCGGGATACTATCATCAGCTTTTAACTCAAGCAGCTCGCAAATGTAATCGAGGTGCTCAAGCAGGTCATTTATCCCCTCACCGGTGACAGCGCTGGTTTTTACAATCTCGGTCTGGCCGCCCCATTCGGTCGGCGTCAGGTCATGCTCAGAGAACTGGGCGTATATCCGATTGATATCGACACCCGGCAGGTCTATCTTGTTCAACGCCACAAGCACGGGAACTTCAGCAGCCCTTGCGTGGTTTATAGCCTCAACTGTCTGCGGCATCACACCGTCGTCGGCGGCAACAACCAGGACCACAACGTCAGTCATGTTGGCTCCACGTGCGCGCATCGCGGTAAAAGCTTCGTGACCCGGTGTGTCGAGGAAAGTCACTGTGTGGTTTTGCCAGTTAACCTGTGAAGCGCCGATGTGCTGCGTGATGCCCCCAGCTTCACCGGCCTGAACCTGCGTAGAACGAATCTTGTCAAGCAGGCTCGTCTTGCCGTGGTCAACATGGCCGAGCATCGTCGCTACGACCGGACGTTTCCTGAGATTATTGCGAGGCCGATTTTCGAACTCGGCACGTATTTCCTCTTCGATGGAGGGCTTTTTCTCAACGGTAAGCTCTGCGCCGAATTCCAACGCAACAAGTTCGACAACTTCTGATGCTATCACTTGATTTGCCGTAGCCATTATGCCCTGCTGCATAAGTTTGGCGATAATATCGGTGGCCTTGACGGCAAGGCCCGCGGAAAGACTCTTTACCGTTATCGGCTCGGAGAGAGTGAGCTTTTCGACCCGGACACTCGCAGTGCCGGCGGCGGCTTTCCTTGTAGCTATCTTTCGTACCGGCCTAAGCCTCATCCCCTCACCGGCGGCGGCGCTTAGTCGAGCCTGTCTTTCTTCAAGGTCCCTCTCGCGTCTTTGGGTCTGAAACTTTGCCTTTCGAACGGTCTCAGTATCAACTTCATCACGACGTCGGCCGTGTGTCCGACTCTTGTGTTTTCTCGGGGTCTCAGCCCCTTTACCGTCGGGCTCATCTATCTCCGGTCCTCCGACCCGGCCCATTAAGGGTTCTGTTGTGGGTTGGTCAAACCGGCGCTTTGGACGGGGTTTACGAACTACTTCCGGCTCAGGGGCTTCGACTCGCACAACCTTCGGCCCTGCAAGCTTCGCCGGTGCAGGCTTTTCGAGCTTAGGTCCGGCGGGCATTATCGGCTCAGGTTCCGGTTCGAGCTCGATTTGGAGCTCAGCAACCGGCTCGGGCTCGATGGGTGTGACCAGCTCGGCAACTGCTACACCGGAGACAGGTTGCTCGGTAATCATTTCACTTTGCGCCTCTGCCCCCTCTTCGGCCTGGGGTTCGGCAACTGAACTATCCGCTTCAGAGTCCGGTTTGGCTTGCTTCTTTGCGGCCTTTCGCTTGGGTTTTTTCTTTACTCTTACTTTTTCGAGGTCGACCTTCTCAGCCGTTTCGACAGTAGTGACATTTTCGCCTTCGCTGAACCACTCGCGTATCGTCGCAGCCAGACCGGCCGATATCGTTGACATATGGTTCTTTACGTCAAGGTCCTCGTCCTGACACTTCTTGACGATTGCCGCGCTCTTCACGCCAAGCTCTTTTGCCAAAATGTATACTCTTGTAGTAGCCAAAACGTCTCCACTATAATCTGCTCAAGTCAAGACGGTCAGATATCATTGCCTTCGTCCAGGCCTTGTTCAGCCTGAATAGCCTCGGTTTCCTTCTGTAATGCAGCCTCTGCCTGGGTCCGCCTGGATTCGGCAGCCAGCAGTTTGGCCTGCTCGACGGCCGCTGCAACCAGATTATTCGCCAGCTTAGCATCCAGCTGCAATTCATTTACCAGTGGTTCCGGCCCAACATCGTCGAGGTCCAGAATGGATATGATGCCAAGGGCAATTAATTTATCAACGAGAGTGTCGTCGGCGCCGGTAACAGACTTAACACAACTGGTGAGCCTTTCGATACCTTCGTTGTACTCATCGGGAGTAAGTATATCTATATCCCAGCCGGTGAGTCTGGCGGCAAGCCTGACATTCTGACCGTGCTTGCCTATAGCCAGGCTCAGCTGGTCCTCATCGGCAACCACAGTAGCCCTGCCCAGTTCGAAGCACAGTGCAATTTCACTCACATCGGCGGGCTTGAGGGAATTCGTGATAAGGACCTGCGAAGACTCGTTCCAGCGAACGATATCGATTTTCTCACCGCCGAGCTCATCTACGATATTCTTGATTCTGCTGCCGCGTACACCCACACAGGCCCCGACCGGGTCCACCTTATCGTCGAGCGAAGCGACCGCCACCTTGGTGCGGTAGCCCGCTTCCCTGGCCAACGCTCGCATTTCGATGACGCCCTCGGCAATTTCCGGCACCTCAAGCTCGAACAACCTTCTTATAAAATCAGGATGAGTTCGAGACAATATGATTTTGACCTGGCTGGATATCTCCCTGACATCCAGAATCATCGCGCGAATCCTCTCGCCCGGCCTGTGTGTCTGGCCCATTATCTGTTCACTCCTGGGCAAAAGGGCTTCAGTACGCCGGTTAAGATTGACTACAACAGAACCCCTCTCGTAACGGACAACACTTCCGCTTACGATAGTGCCTTTTCGCTGGCTGAACTCTGCGTAGATACTCTCGCGCTCGTCGGCGCGGATTTTCTGAATCATAACCTGCTTTGCGGTCTGGGCGGGGATTCGGCCGAGCTGCCGTATATCTATCTGATTACCGTCTTTGAAAGCTGTGACTTCGCCGGTGGCCCTGTCTATATTGACCACGACATCACCTTCCGGCTGGGCAAAGTGCTTCCTCGCAGCGGAGACCATAGCCTCCTCCAGGTCAAGGAATATCGACTCTTTATCGATGTTCCTGTCGCGGGCTATGTTCTCGACGATTCTGACTAACTCCTGGTTCACTTTGAATCTTCCTGTATATAAGCCAAAAAAAATGGAAACCAAAAACAGGTTTCCACTCCAAAAACACCTCGACAAACGCAGGCCGTTTTCTTCGCTACATCAGCCGCCTCCCAAAACAAAAAGCCTGTTCATCTACCGCCAATGAAGCAGAAACATTCACGCCCAAGCTACTGTTTACGCAAAGGCGCCGTCGCGCAACTGCTTTGTTGCGCTTATCTTCCACGGCTCGTCAATCCTGCAAAGTCCATTTTCTACCGTACCTTTACTTCAAACTTTCAGCTTTGGCGCCGGTCCCTAATGGACCAGCTCAATAATGGTAATCGTCAATCACGGCCAAAGCAATAATATTTTTGCCAAAAAAACCTGTTTTTCGCCCCAAATCCCGACTCTCTTCGTCGAACCGGCTTCGTTCTCATAGCCGCAAACAGTGCTATCGTCAAGAAAACCCTTCTGCTCAATTAATGAGCATCACCCAGCAGCTTGACCACCCGGCTATGGAGCAATGGCAGGTCTTTGGCTACAATATCCCAAACAACGACATCTTCAACGAGGTCGTATCCATGAATCAGGATATTGCGAAAAGAGATGATGCGTTTGTATTGGCTGACCTGACCAGCCACATCGGGGGCGGCCTTAACCAAACGGTTCAACGCTTCACCAATTATTTCAAACTGCCTTTCTACGCCACTTCGCAGCAGCCGGTCCCCTGTATAATCCTGAAACACTTTACCATCGGTAAAAGCAAGTATTTCTTCACAGGCTTGCCGAATATCCTCGAGCAGTTTCTTGGCCTCAAGTTGCATAGAGCACCTTTCGACTCTTATTGATAGATTCAAGGAAATAAGGATTTTTCACGGCACGAACCATTACAAGGTCAACGTGCCTGTTGAAAAGCGATTCCAGTGACTCCAGCAGGCCGAAGTATGTATCGGCGTGCTCACCCTGTTTTAACGGTTCGAACTCGACGAGGAAATCAATATCACTTTTATTGGCATCAAACTCTTCTGCCGCCATTGAGGAACCTATAAGCTCAAGACGCCGAACTCGGTACTGCCGGCAGAATTTTTTTACTGCATCCAGATTTTGCTCGACCAAAGCAATCATATTATCACCATCAAAACGTTTTCCCGGCAAAACTATGATATACAACCAGCCGGCCAAAACAAGCCAAAAACCTGTTTCGTGCCTGCCAATGAGACTAAATTAATTGTTATGCTGATTTTGTAGCTCTTCGAGTTTTTCGCGGAGATTGCCACCTCCCTTTTGAACATATTTTTTACAAAAGAACCACGCCCCCTGGTTAAATTGAATTCCACTTATGCTGATTTCTTTACATGCAGCAGCTAAACGCATAGCAGCCAAAAGACGCCACCTTTCGTCAATTTTTTCAACGTTTCGATATCCCCCCAAAACTCTTTGCATACTTGCCAGATCCATGTATCCACTGGCTGCAGCAGGGGGCTTTCAAAAGCAGTAATTTGACTTTCACAATCAAAAACCCACACCAAATCGCGGCAGATAAGAGCGGCTATTTTGGACCCAATCCCCTTAATTTTGAGAAGTTTGCAAAATATGTCACCAACTTGATGAGAATTCGCTATATGTTCTCCAATAACAAATAGCCATCCTTTCTGATTTTGGATATGGGCTTTATACCCTTGCGTAACAACTCCTCGATTATTTCGTTCATTTGGTCCAATATTGCGATTCCGGCACTCTTGCACAAACTCTCGATAAAACAATTCGCTATCCTGCCATTTGAATCCGTCCCTTAGAAGGTGAATGCAGATTTGATTATATCTGGCCTGCTCTCCCCCAGCTCGCACAAACGCATAATTCCCAAAGAATATTTTGGCGGACTGTAGTGGGACCTTAAGTGCTTCTATAAAAGAGCTCTTGGCCTGAATATTTATGCCCGCATTATGTGCAGCCTCGGCTAACAATACTTGCTTCACGAATTTCTCGCTATATGAGGCCAAGACGGGCATCAGAATCCTGTAATCAAGCGTGATAGACATCCGCTTCCCGCAGATTCAAAAAAAGCAGAAAAGAAGACGTTCAACTTCTTCATTTTAATTCAGCCCGTTAACTACAGATGGGCTGCTATAACTTGGTCAAAGCAGCGTGGCCATTGCGTTGGCCAGCTCGACTTTGGCGTCGATAACAGCCTGCTCAATGCACTTTTTCCAGTCGTCGCCGAACTGCTCTTTGTATTTTGGCCTTTCGTATGCGTAAATTATTGACCGAGAGGCGCTTATAAGTGCGCCGGTCCCGTCGGGCTTGCACAGCCTCACACAATCCTTCGCCGATGCTCCCTGCGAGCCGAAGCCGGGAACGAGGAACCAGATCTTGTCGTATTGACGTCGAAGGTCTGCTGCCTCATTCGAGCCAAGACCTCCCACAACCATGCCGACATTGCTGTATCCGCTGTCGCCGATTCGTTCTTTTTCGCAGGCTACGTTATTGACAATCTCCGCCATTTGCTGATAGAGCTTGCGGCCGTCGGCACCTGCAAAATCCTGAATCGCCGCACCGCCCGGATTGCTCGAACGCACCCAGACAAAAACACCCTTGCCCTGCTTGTTGGCCATGTCGGCAAATGGTTTTATGCCTTCGACACCGGCAAAACCGCTTATCGTAATTGCGTCGGCGGTAATCGTATCTTCCAGGCCGACCATCTCCGGATTCTGCAAATGGGCTGCGGCGTACAACTCGGCGGTGTGACCGATATCGCCTCGTTTAACGTCGGCGATAATCTCAAGGCCGAGGTCCTCAGCCTCGCTGATAAGAGAATAAAAAGTCTCCAGGCCCTCCCACAGATACTTCTCAAAAAAGGCAACATTAATTTTCACGGCTGGCACGAGAGGTGCGATTATACGTGTCACCTGGGTGCAAAAATCGAATATAGCATCAACGGCGGCAGCAGCATCATTTTCGTCATTCATCGACCGATGGCTTCTTATGGCCTCGGGCAGCCTGCTGTAAACCGGGTCCAGCCCGACTATCAGCGAGGTTCTTCTGTTTTTGACGGCATCACAAAGACGGTCGGCAAAATGGTTCGACATAACTTTTCTTACCTTTATTACAAAACAAAGCTCGGATTTAAAAACCTTTTCAACAAACGAGCCGCTTACTATAATCGCACGTCAGGTTTTAGGCAAGGCCCAAATGGGATTGAAAATTGAATATTGAACAGGAAATCAATTAACCCTTTAACTATATGCACATAGACGAACTGATAGAGCAGGAAAAAAACAGGGGCTGCCAAAAGAACCGGCCGCGAAAGCGCTACGCCCTGAAGTTTTCTCTGCTGACCGCTGCCGGTTTAATAGTCGCACTGACAATAACTACGCTACTATTATTACACAAGCCTTCCGGATATGAACCGCCGCAGGCAATCGAAGACAGGCAGGTCAGCAAATATCTCACGCACGTAATCAGCCAGGACCTCTATAACGGCGCTCAGCTCGGTGAGCCTTTCGACCTTCTCATCACCGCCGAGGGAGTCGGCGACATAGTTGCCCGCTCAGGCTGGCCAAAACAGGTCGGTGAAGCATCGTTCGCCACACCCGAAGTCAAATTTGCCCCTGACATCATCATGCTCCGTGGAATGGTCAACCTCGACACGGTTGAATTGTTCGTTGTCATCGATGGGACAGGCTACATTGATGGACAAGGCCTGCTGCATCTGGACGTGACCAAAGTAAAAATAGGTGCCGTTAGTGTTACCACTATCGCCAGGCTTATCGCCGGGGCGCTCTACAATAACGAAGCTGCACGCAGCCGGTTAGAAGAGGACGACTGGCGGGCTAAGATTATGACTGCACTGCTGCTGGATAAGCCCTTCGAGCCGGTGTTCGAAATCGAGGACAAAAAAGTGCGCATAGACAACATAAAAATCGAATCAGAAAAGCTAACAATCCACTTCGTACCGGAAAAACCGTAGCTCGAAAAAACGGAAACAGGTTATGGATAATGGTCTCTTATCAGGCAGGACCGTACTTGTTATGGGCCTGGGTCGATTCGGCGGCGGCCTCGACGCCGCAAAGTTTGCGGCAACCAAAGACGCGAACGTGGTAGTGACGGACCTGGCCGAGGCCGATGAGCTTGCCGCTTCATTAGCGCAGCTAAGTGCGTATCCTAATATCGAGTATCACCTGGGCTGCCACCGCGAAGATGACTTCGAAAATGCAGATATCGTCATTGCAAATCCTGCGGTTGCCTTACAGAACAGGTTTCTGAAAATTGCCGCAGGCTGCGGCAATATCGTCACCTCGCAAATGGGCATATTTTTTGAGTTGTGCCCGGCCACGATTATCGGCATAACCGGCTCGAACGGCAAGAGCACAACCGCCGCCCTTACAGCTCACCTGCTGCGAAGCGCAAGTAAAACGCATTACGGAAAGGTCCGGCTCAGCGGCAACATAGGCAATGAACCATTGCTGGTGCTGCTGGATGAGATCGAAGCAAATGACCTGGTAGTGCTCGAGCTTTCGAGTTTTCAGATTGAGCAGTTAGCAGCCGAGCAAAAGGCGCCGCAGGTTGCACTGCTTACAAATCTTTTACCCAATCACCTGGACCGTTACGACACGTTTGAAAAATACTGCGCAGCCAAGGAACTGCTTTTCGCATGTCAAAAACCCGGGCAAAACCAGCCGGTAATATCCATATTCAACCGCGAAGATGACATTGCAGCCATGTGGTGTGAGAAATACAAAAAACAGCCGAACCGAAAATGTTTGACTTACGGCGCAGACGACGTCCCCTCAGGGGTCCGCAGGCAATTCACTCTGCCCGGCAATTGTAATCTTTCCAACTTGGCCGGTGCAATGACTATCGCAGGTCTTTTCGGCGTCGATGAATCGGCTGTGGCAGACTGTGTAGGGGATTTCAAAGCACTGCCTCATCGCCTGCAGTTCATAGCCGAACACAACGGCGTCAGATGGTTTAATGATTCGAAGGCAACCACTCCCGAAGCCGCAATCGCAGCACTCGAGGCGTTTGAAGAACCGGCCTGTCCTGAGCGAGGTCGAAGGGTGGTTTTAATCGCGGGTGGATACGACAAGAAGCTGCCCTTCGAGCAGTTAGGGATAACAATAGCCGACCGGACACGGGCTGTCGTTCTCACCGGTGACACTGCCGAAAAGATTAAAGCGGCTGTTGAAGCAGCTTCCCGCGGAAAAAAGGTCGCAATCGAGATTTGTAAATCTTTCGCCGATGCAGTTGAGACGGCAAACGGGACAGCCCAGGCAGGTGATGTGGTTTTGCTCAGTCCCGCCTGTGCCAGTTATGACATGTTTGATAATTATCAACAAAGGGGCGAGCAGTTTATACGGCTGGTCCGCCGGCTTACATCCTGAAGTTATAGGAACATCTTTTCCTGCTTCGGATAAAAGAATCCGAAGCGGCTATCGGCCGTAATGCATTTCGAGGCCCAAAGGGGGCAAATCGCAGGTTTCCGTCCTGTAAGTGTATATTTTTTCGGATACTGCCGTTAAGCGCCGCTCCTTATTTGTCGATGTTTGCAGCAACAATGGTTTTTGCAGGAGCAGGAAAATGGAAGAAAACTCCGAGAGAAGAAAAGAACGCAGACTTCGTTATCACTGGCCCGTCTGGTTTGCCGAAGATTTTGACGAGGTTCTTTCGCAAGGCCAGATGGTTGACGTATCAAGCAACGGCGCAGCATTTACCTGTTATAGCGACCAGTGTTGCCCCTGTCCAGGTCAGGACGTGACCGCGCGATTCAGTGTGCCACAATTCGATTCAGACAGCTCCTTCGGCCTGGCCAGTTTCACCCGAACAGGCAAAATCTGCAGAGTCGATGAAGTCAACGCCTATGTACGACGGATAGCAGTGCAGTTTGCCGAGCCGCTGCCGTTTAAACCGGGCGAACAGACCGAGACCGAGGTTGACACTCGCGAAAGGCTAAAGGCCGTCACAATATAAGTTATTGGTTAATTAGTTAAATGGTTAATTAGTCCCGGTACATACCAAGATTGATTGAACACGATGTATAACAATTAACCACTCACAAATTAACCAGCAACAACTTCAATCCTGCATTGTGGAATTGAAGACAGAAACCGCTGACCATATCTCTTATTAATAATCCTGCCGTCGAGCACCGCCACAATACCCGTGTCGGTCTTGTTGCGGATGAGTCTCCCGAAGCCCTGCTTGAATTTGATAATCGCAGACGGCAGTTGATATTCGAAAAAGGGATTACCGCCCTGCTGCCTGATTTGCTCGACCCTGCCTGCGACCAAAGGATGGTTCGGCACGGCAAAGGGCAATTTCGCGATTATTACATTACTCAGGGCCGCACCGGGCACATCCACACCCTGCCAGAAGCTGTCGGTCCCGAACAGGACGCTGTTATCGTGCGCCTTGAATTTCTTAAGCAGCGTACCACGGTCGAATCTGTCGCCCTGGCACAAAAAGTTAAAACCCCGCTCGCCGAACCAGGCGGCGGTCTTTTCGGCAACCTTATTAAGCATTTCGTAGCTGGTAAAAAGAACAAATGCCCTGCCGTTTGTCTTCTCGACGTACTTCTGAATTGCCGCCGCGGCGGAATCTATAAAATCCGGCCCGTTCGGGTCCGGCAGGTCTTTTTCAATATAAAGAGTAACCTGCTTTTGATAATCGAACGGTGAGCCGAGCTTTAATCCATCAAACTCCTCAAGACCTATCCGGCCTGCAAGAAAATCAAAATCACTCCCCGCGTCTTCTTGTCGAAGACAAGAGCGGGGGCCGTCACAGCTTAAAGTAGCGGATGTTAGTACAACAGATTCATAGACGTTAAAAAGCGTCCTTCTGACATCCTCGCCAACGTTCAACGGCGCGCTTTTGAGTCTTACAGCCGAGCCTTTTCGGCTACCCGGCTCAATCCAGTAAACCTGCTCTGACAATTGCTGGGTGATAAAGTTCTGAAGGTCGACAATAAGCTCGGCAGCCAGATTCGCATACCTGATAGTCTCGTACTTTTCGTCGGTATCGTCGGCCTTGTTCGCCAAAGACGAAAGTTCGGTCCGCAGAAGCTTCAAATGTCCCGACAGATTATCATCGACAAAGTTGCTGTAGCATCTGCCGCCGGTTTCTTGTGCGTTCTGCTCGTACCAGTTGCGAACATTTTTGAAAAATCTTCGGCCGGCCGTCCTGACGGTTTCCACAAGGCCAACCGCCCTTTGGGCCCGTTTGTTATATGCAAGCAGGCCGCTCTTTGTACGGCTGTTGTACAATTTATCGAGCAGATAGCCCAGACGCCCATTGCTTATATCTATACCGAAGTGGTCCTGTGCGACAGTTTCGATATTGTGGGCTTCGTCGATGATAACAAAGTTGTACTCCGGCAGCAGTGAATGGCCCTGGTTCTTGAGCACCAGGTCGCTGAACATCAGCGCATGGTTGGCAATAATTATATCGGCGGTATCGAGCTGCCGCCTTGCCTTTCGCCAGAAACAGTCTTTGAAATGACTGCACCTTGCAGCCGGGCAGTTGCCGTGCTCGCTTCGTACCGCATCCCACGCCTCGGCCGACGGGACACAAGGTAAATCACTCAGCGAGCCGTCACCGGTTCGGCCGGACCAGCGGTTTATCTCCTCGAGCTCATCGGCTATCCGGGTAAACAGGCTCCTGCCGCGACGAAGTGCGAACTTCAACCGGCGAAGGCAAAGATAGTTCGCTCTTCCTTTAGCCAGCTTCGCCGAAAAACTCTGTGGCAGCACTTTAGCCAGAGCAGGTATGTCCTTGTTTATGAGCTGTTCCTGCAGCGTAATGGTAAAAGTGCTGATAAGTGTTTTGCCTCCGCTTTTTGTTAGATTGTGTATGGCCGGGATAAGATATGCGAAGCTTTTGCCTATGCCCGTTCCCGCCTCGACCACCAGGCAGCGACCGTTCAGAAGGGCCTGATAAACCGCACAGGCCATTCGGACCTGCTGTGCCCGCGGTTCGAATTTGGGCAAAGCACGCGCGAGCAGACCATCGTTCTCGAAGTAGTGCTCTATCTCAGGGGAAGTGTTGAGCCTTATCATTGGCTTTGTGGTTACCCGGTGCCGGTCTGACCGGCGAAACTTACCGATTGAGCCGTTTTTCGATAGCCGCTTTCAGCAGGCCGACAGCCGGCACATCCGGCATCTTTTCATAAGCAGCGTTGACAGCCTCCGAGGCCTTGTCCAGGCGGTCGAGCTGCATATAAATATACGCCAGCAGGAACTGCAGCTCCGGCGCAGAACTTAGCTCAATCCATTCTTTGATGTCGGCGATTCTCTTTTCGACCGTGTCCATATCACCTATCATGGCAACAATGTCAATCTTGAAATCGACGTACCCGTTGAACATCTCGATGGCACGGCTCAGATACAGTGCGCTGCTCAGGTAGTCACCGGCTGCGAACAGGGCATGGCTTCTCCCGGCGTAGGCCAGCGGGTCCAGCGGTTTATAAATTGATGCAAGCGAATAAGCATCGGCAGCCATATAGTACTTGCCCTGCTGCATGTACTGTTCAGCCGCATGCATATACCGGTTGAACTTGTCCTGCGAATAAACGGCAAACGTCTGCCGCTCAGACAGCACCCTTTGAGCCCGGGCCATAAACTCCAGCTCAGAGGTCGGCCTCTTCTCATCCGGCTGCGGAGCAGCCTCAGGGGCCGGTGTAATCCTCGATGGTTGTTTATACTCGAGCTTCCTTCCTGACAGACCTGTGCCGGGCAAAGCCTCTTGCGAATCCGTCTGTTCGGCTGGCTCTTCTTCGGCACCAGGGAAAAGCTCTTCTTTAGCCTTTTGAATCTCCTCGTACTCCTGGAGCATCTTTTCATAGACGTCAACCTTTTCAGGTTGCGGCCGTTCCTGCTCGAAGGGCTGCTTCGGCAAGCCCGGCAGCTCCGGCTCGAGCAGCTCCTGAGGTTTTTCTGTTATTTCTAATGCCTGTTCGTATGATGTTTTAGAATCGGGTTTAATCGAGGGCTTCACTTCCTGGTTCTCACCACTAAGCCGCTGCTGGAATTCTTCGGTGTCTTTGCGAAGCTCTCTCAATTGCTCGGTAAATTGCTCTTGCTGCTTTTGGTATCTTTCCTGCCAGCGCTCTTTCTCAGCCTGGTATTCTTCCCTCGGCGACAGGTTCAGCTCTGCCTGCTCGGCCTCCATAGGCAGGTATCCGAACTTGTTCAAATTCGTGTAGTAGTTTTGCTGGTTATAATTCTCGAGATTCGGCCTAACGCCCACTTCTGTGTTGAGCATCAATTCATGCCTATCGGTCCTGATTTTTTCGGAAGGCGGCACAACAACCATATTAGTCCCTGGAACGATGTAGGTTACGGTGCTGGTCTGCGAATAAAACGGAGCGACTCCGCCGCTGTAATAATTCTGCGGAACCGTGGACCTTCTGAGAAAATCGTCGAGCGTTCCCGAACCGAGTGGGCCTCCGAAATCACTTATCGCATTATAAGGCAGGTACCCCTGGAAGTTTCTGCCTCCGCCCACATTACCGGTAACCACCATGTCGCTGGTGCGGTCAATCGGGTTCGGCGAGGTTACAAGCCCGTTGCGATAAGTCGTTACCGGAACTGTGCCCGTGCCCACCGGACTGCCTACAGACGGGTTAGTCAGAGTACTGCCGTTTTGTGCGAAAACGGTGGCAACCAGGCTAAATATCAACAACGCCCAAATTTTCGATACCTCAGTCCTCATAATACCTACTACATAACAGTTCTGCAGTATGTTCAACGGCCCCGTTTTGCCAATGTAAAACGGGAACCCATCCCAAATATCGTCTCAAACGCCCTTGTACTTTGGCTTTCCAGCCCAGTCCAGCTTACCGGCCAGGGTATCCCACTCGGTCCGAAGCGGGTTATTGACAATCAAAAACGCCTCTTTCGCCCTGCCAATCCGTACCACGTCGGCCATTCCCAGCGGCGCCGAAACCTGGCCGTCAACCAGAACCGACGAGCCGTCGTTGAGATGCACCGCCGATACCTCAATCCTGCTGTCCGCATTTATAACTATCGGCCTGAAGCTCAGCGAGTGGGGACATATCGAGGTCACCACCATGGCCTCCATCTTCCCCGATAGTATAGGTCCGCCGGCCGACATATTGTAGGCAGTCGAGCCGGTCGGGGTCGAGATAATCAGGCCGTCGCTTACACAATCCGCCAGCCGCTGACCGTCCACCGTAATTCTCAGCTCTATCATCCTGAACGGCGGCCCTGCCGTGATAAACACATCGTTCACGGCCTGAGAACGAAATCTGTCCTTCTTGCCGTCGAAGACCGTACAATCGAGCATCATCCGTTTTTCTATTCGAGCCCTGCCGCCGAGAATGTCGTCGAGGTTCTGCTTAAGCTCGTCTGCGCTGAATTCGGCAAGGAACCCGAGCTTGCCGAGGTTCACTCCGATTACAGGGACACTGCTCTGGGCCAAGCTCCTGGCCGCCGAGATAATACTGCCGTCACCGCCGAACACCACCGCAAAGTCACTCTCGGACAGAACCTCAGGACTGCATTCGTCGATATGGCAACTGGCGACTATTTCACACCTGCTGCTGGCGAACTCAACAAATTCGGCAACAATGCTGGATACCTGTCCTTTTACAGGGTCTCTAAATACGACAAGTTTTTTCACGTTTGCCTCGCTCATGATTTTTACCTGTGCGCCCGCATCGTCAGGATTATCGGTACTTAACCGCCGCACCTTTAAGCCTGCCGACGTTAAGTACGTCCTTTGCTGTTCGCATTATTTTATCGGCATTTATCCCCACCGCGCTAAGCTGCTCACTCCTGCGGTCGTGCCTGACAAATTCTCGCGGTGAACCGATTGGAATTATCACTTTACCCGTCCGTGCCGACGCTGCAGCTTCTTCTAACACAGCCGAGCCGAAGCCGCAGGGCAACCCGTGGTCTTCGAGCGTTATAATCGGCCTGTCCGCATCGAGAATCGCCCCGTCAACCGGTGCTGCAAACCGGGCATTTATCACCTCGGCTTCTATTCCTTCTTCAGCCAGCATTCGGGCCGCTTCCAGGGCCGTCGTCAGCACCGGACCGTAAGCAACGATAGAAATCACAGCATCCTCAGCCTTTCTGACGGTGACACTCTTGCCGAGCCTGAACGGCTCGGCACACGCCGAGCGGTCATAGTCATCGGCGGGCACGCCGTCCTTGGGATATCTGATGCAAACAGCCTTGTCCTGGTTCAATGCAAACTCCAGCGCAAGTTTCACCTCAAGCTCATCAGCAGGTGCGGTAAGGACCATATTCGGCATCATCCGCATGTAGCCTATATCCATCTGTCCGTGATGCGTCGGCCCGTCATCGCCGACCAGTCCCGCCCGGTCGATACAAAAAATCACCGGCAGATTCTGCAAGGCAACTTCCTGGAATATCTGGTCGAAACTGCGCTGCAGGAAAGTACTGTATATACAGACAACGGGTTTAAGGCCCGCTTTGGCAAGGCCCGCCGCGATATCAACCGCCGCACTCTCGGCAATACCTACGTCATAAAACCTGCCCGGAAACTTCTTCCTGAAAAGTTCCAGCCCCGTGCCGCTGCGCATCGCGCTGGTGATGGCTATGATTCGGCTGTCTTTTTCGGCAAGCTCTGCCAGATAATCACCAAAGGCATCGGTGAATTTGCGCTTGGCAGTCGCGGGCTTTTCAACCGAATCGCCGTTCATCTTGAACGGCCCGGTGGAATGATATTTATGCGGCTCATCACCGGCCGGGGTAAAGCCCTCGCCCTTTTTCGTATAAACGTGCAGAATCGCCGGGTGGTCATGCTGGCCCAGAATAGTGAACAGCTTTATGAGTGAGCCTATATCGTGACCGTCGACCGGACCAAAGTACGGAATGTTGAGACTCTCGAACATCTGACTGGCCGGAAGGGCCATCCTGATATGCTTTTTTATACGTTCGATTGTCTCCTCGACACTCCTTCCAATCAGCGGCGTATGCTCGAGGATATTCTTCGTCGTCTTGCGCAAATCTTCGTACGTCTGGCTCAGTCTTATCTTCGAAAAGTACTTGGCCACCGCGCCCTGTGTCGCGTCTATCGCCATCGAGTTGTCGTTAAGAACTATCAGCAGTTGACGTTTGACAAGACCGAGGTTATTCAGTGCCTCGAAGCTCAAACCGTTTACAATGCTCGCGTCACCAACCAAAGCTACTATCTTATCTGCCTGCTTAAGCTGACTCTGGCCCAGGGCCATGCCTATAGCCGTAGCTACCGACGTGCCGGCATGACCGACCTCGAACTGGTCATAAACACTCTCAGCCGGATTGGGAAAACCGCTCGGCCCGCCGGCCTGGCGGAGCTTGTGAAAATTCTCCCTTCTGCCGGTAACTATCTTGTGAGCGTAACATTGATGCCCGACGTCCCAAAGCAGCTTGTCCTTTGTGAAATTAAAAACGTAATGCAGCGCCAGAGTAACCTCTACCACACCAAGGTTACTGGCCAGATGTCCTCCGGTCTTACTGACCGAGGCAAGTATGAACTGACGTACTTCGTCCGCCAGAGTCTGCAATTGCCCCACGGTCAGCTTTTTAAGGTCGGCCGGGCCGTTGATTTGTTCGAGTATTTCGTACATTTGCCCAAACTTGACATTATACCAAACTTCACTTCAATTAACAATTACAGGATAACGGCCGTTAAAGCGGGACATGCAGGCCGGTTGCTGCGATTATTTGCCGCGTTCCAGCAGGGCTATGGGCAATTGCCGCAGAATATCCGCTTCAGAACCGAAGGATTCGAGCGCCGCCACGGCCATATCGGCAAACTGCCTTTCGACTTGCCGCGATTTCTCCAGGCCGACAACCGCCGGATATGTGCATTTGGCAGACTTTGCGTCTTTGCCCGCAGTCTTGCCGAGGTGCTCACTGCTGCCGCAGACATCGAGTATGTCGTCAGCCACCTGAAATGCCAGACCGAGATTCAGACCATACTCCCACAGACTGCGCAGCTGGTCGGTATCGGCCCTTCCGGCGATGCCCCCGCAAAGAACTGAGCACTGAAACATCTTTGCCGTCTTGTTGGTATGAATGTATTGCAGTGCCTCGATAGTACCTTCGGCCTTCTCAGCCGCCAGGTCCGCCATCTGCCCGGCTATCATCCCGGCCGCGCCGGCGGACTCGGCAAGCTGCCCAATAAGTTTTCGCGCAATATCCGAATCGTCAACCTCCTTGGCGAGAATTTCAAACGCCAGCGTCAGCAGTGCATCGCCGGCAAGAATGGCAGTCGCCTCATCGAAGGCCTTATGGCAGCTCGGCCTGCCCCGACGCATATCATCGTCATCCATCGCAGGCAAATCATCGTGAACAAGCGAATACGTATGCACTATCTCGACGGCGGCGGCGGCTATCTCCGCGTCACGGCTGACTTGTCCGCTCACCAGCTCACCGCTCCACAGCACCAGCGCCCCGCGTATGCGCTTGCCCGGCGCAAAGAGTGAATATTCCATCGCCTCGAGCAAATCAGGATTGAGTCCGCTTTGCCGGCCAATCACCTCACGCAGAATCCCGTCCACACGCTTAGCCGTCGAATCGAGCCGAGTTTTGAAATCACCCGATGACATCACACCCATTTATCAAGGTTGAAACTTTGATTTTACAAGCCGGACAGCTTATTATATGGCGTTTATTCGGATTGAACAGGAAATTATGAAAAGCAAAAAGACACTGATACTCGCAGTCACCGCTTCGGGCAAAGGCCGTTTTGCCTTCGAACTGGCCGGGGAAACCGACGCCGAGATTATCAGCGTCGATTCGATGAAGGTGTATCGCCGTATGGATATCGGCACCGCAAAGCCAAACGAAGATATTCGCAGGCAGATTCGATACCATTTAATAGACGTCGTCGAGCCGAGCGAGTCTTTCAGCGTGGGCAGGTTTCTCGAACTCGCTCACCAGGCAATTGCCGATATAACAAGACGGGGCAAAAACATAATCGCCGTCGGCGGAACAGCCCTTTACATCAAGGCCTTGTTGTACGGCCTGTTCGAAGGGCCCGGCAGCGACGAATCAATCCGGCAACAGCTTCGTAACGAAGCGCAAACCAAAGGCCTTGAGATTTTGCATAAAAGGCTCGAACAAATTGACCCCGCCGCCGCAAACAATATCCATCCAAACGACGCAAAACGAATCATTCGCGCTCTGGAAGTACATACCATCACCGGTAAACCCATATCTTCTTTTCAAAAGCAGTTCGATGCTGAGCCGTCGGATGACTGGCTGGTCATCGGCCTGCGAGCAAACAAGGCCGAGGAAAACAAAAGGATAAACGTACGGGTCAAAAAAATGATTGACGCAGGCCTTGTCGAAGAGGTCCAAAGACTGCTCGCCGAAGAAAACCCGCTCAGTAAACAGGCCCGCTGCGCTATAGGCTACGCCGAGATAATCGAACACCTCAGCGACAAAATATCTCTCGATGATGCGGTCGAACAAATCAAGAAAAACACACGCAGACTCGCCAAGGCCCAGCGCACTTGGTTCAAAACCTTTAAAAACGTCCACTGGCTCGATATCACCCCCGACGAATCAGCCGAAAACATCTTTTCCCGTGTGATAAATCTTCTAGCAAACCGATAGAACTTAGAGTCATACAAAACTCTATAGAAAAAACAGTGTAAATCTGTGCCTCTTTCATTGCCTGCAACGGCAGCAGACTCCTAACGGAAAATATGCTGTACGAAGTAATAGAGATTGTTTCGCCATTCAGTCGGTTCATGACCGTATGAATTCACATTCCAGATATGCGGAACGTCGTTTTTCTTAAGGTACTTATGGACATCCTGACTGAGGGAAATCAGGCCGTCTTTGCTGCCGCAGGCGAGCCATAACAGTTTCAATTGCTTTCTCGCTTCCGCCGGATCGGGAACAAGCTCCTCTGCCGGTTTGGTATTCGGAGCAGCAGAAAATGCTCCGACCCATGCAAAAGTATCAAGATGACCCAGACCGAAATTTAGTGCCTGTCCACCACCCATTGAAAGCCCGGCCAGGGCCCGGTGCTCACGGTCCGCCAACACAGAATATCGGCTTTCAATTGTGGGGATGACGTCCTTAAGCAGATCCTGCTCAAATTTCTCGAATGCCGGCGCATGGCTGAAAATATTACCTTCTGCACGGTCATTAAGTTGCGCACGACCGTTTGGCATAACCACAATCATCGGTTCAATCTTCTTATCGGCCAGTAGGTTATCCAGAAGAACATCCGGTGTGGCAAATCGCTGCCATTCTGTCTCATCACCGCCGATACCGTGCAGCAGGTAAAGCACCGGATATTTGCGGTCGGTCGAATAACCTGCCGGAGTATAGACAAGCATCTTGCGACGGGTGCCGACCGTTTTGGAATCATATTCAATCATTTCTTTCTTGCCGCGGGTAATGCCGTCGCGCCTTTTATCAAAACCCGCAGGGGGATCCTCAAAGGCAGGCTTATCATCCGGCCCCAACTCAATTGATCTGCCGAATCCGCTTGGTCCACCGCCTCTGCGGGCACCCCGAGAGGCCGAGTCATCGCGTGCAAGGGTTGGTTGGTCCGCCGCACTTGTCTCGGCTGCTGTTTGCGGAATTATTTCAATCGCATTAATCTCCGGGTTTTCGATCTGGCTCGTGAAAACAATGCGGAATTCTCCGTTGGTCACTACAACAGGCACGGTTTCAATATAGGCGCGATTGGGGCCGCCGGACTTTGCCCAAATGTCGAAATCCTTGAACTCGTGTCCCTGTACATTGTAGGAAAAGACACGCTGGCCGGGGCCGGTAATGCCCTCAAACGTCTCTGCAAAGTAGAGCTTCGCGATATACTTACCATTGGGAATTTTGCAGGAAAAAGAGTCCATCGCATAGTGCTCGCTCAGGAACAGGGCCGGATCTTTGGTCCCTTCAATCACTGTCGAAGGATCACGATCAATCGTGGCACCCCCCTCGAAACCTCGCTCCGGCAGCCAGACTTGGCCACTCGAATCCGTAAACGGCTCGAACAGACCGGCTTTGATCCGGACAGTTGTTGCGGAAGGCTCGGAGGTTGCCACCCTTGTCTCGGTAGTTTTCTGGGCGGATACAAACGGGAGGGGTTGGTCGTGGAACAACAGCGGTGCAAATTGAGATAAGCTTCTACGCCAGGACAGGAACTCGTGGGCCGTATCCGGGGAGACGTAGAAGATACTGTTGATACCGGCTTGTTTCAACGCGTCAGCGTTCGCCTTAGGGTCGCCGCCAAAAAAGCCGCGACGAGAGCTACCAAGTTCGCGGCTGCCGTAACTAACGAATACCAGCTTAACCTTCTCCTTGAAACCGGGCGTGTTGTTGACATCATCCAGGGAGATGGTGCCGCCGCTGAAGAGGCCGATGTGGGAGAACTTATCGAGATTCTTCAGGGTGATCGATTTAGTTTCCATTCCGCCCATGGACAGTCCCGCCATGGCGCGATGGGGCTGATCGGAGAACGTGCGGAAGTTAGCATCGATGTAGGGGATCAACTCGTCGACGAGAACCGTCTGGAATGGACCGATATCGAAATTTCTGAGGCCGCCGAACCGGATTTCGTTCGTCATACCGTAAGTCATCACGATGAGAAAGGGCTTGATCTTGCCTTCGGCGAGCAGGTTGTCCATAATCAGATTAGCGTGGCCCTGGTTGCTCCAGGCGGTTTCATCTTCGCCCCAGCCGTGCTGCAGGTACAGCACCGGATATCGCTTGGTCAGGTCCTTGTCGTAGTCGGGCGGCGTGTAGACAAACGCTCTACGTGAGGTGTTGGTGCTCTTGGATGGGAACAGAATCTGTTGCACTCGACCGTGGGGAACGTCCTTTAAGGCGTAGAAATCCTGGTCATGGGCGGGAATTTCTATGCCGCTTTCCCAACGAGTAGAACCGTAGAAGTTCAAGGTACCGGGATCGTTAAATATCCCACCATCAATAGTGAGATGGTAGTAGTGGAAGCCTTCATCCTCCGGTCTTGCCGTGGTGCCCATCCAGGAGCCATCCTCCGCTTTAGTGAGGGTGGTGCCCCCGCGTCCGCCCAGGCTCACGCTGACACTTCGGGCTTGGGGTGCCACGATGCGAAGCCGAACGTAACCTTGGGAGTTAACCTGCGGATACTCTTGGCCGGGTTGGTTCAAGGTCGAAGGCTTGAAGTCCTCCTTGATCATTGGCTGGTCTGTTTGAGCTAAACAGGTTACGACGGTTAGGCAAAACGGACTGATTGCCCCTGTTATCACTGCAAAATACATTATCTTTTGAAACATTGTATCATCTCCTTGTTTGATTAATGTAATTAATTGTAAAATGCAGTAATGCAAAAACAATACTGCTGTTGCCCCTATTCAACCTGACAGGCATTATATTCTGTTGCAGGCTTTTGCTCAACATTTTTTTCTTCGCTAACGGCATCGAGTTACTTTGGCGGCGTCCTGGGGTATTTTAAACTCAGCGGGTTTTTGTACTGTTTACCTTTTTATACTGGTACGGTTTTACTTCATTATGAAAGTGTAAAGGCATCACGTTGATTTCCGGCCGGGCATAAATTACGCTGTTTGCAGTTGTCGCTGCGCTCGCAGAACGGCTGCTGTGTCACTGAATACGAGCTGCTTTAACAGGCTGGCCGGTACGCAGGTCAGCTCGAGATTAAATACCCTCTCTTCAACCATCCCCGCTATCGTTCTTGCGGTGTGGCGGTCAAGCCCTTCAGCGGCAATCAAATCTTCGACAATCACAAACTTGTCCCACGGGCTTTTCCGCAATTGATAGTCATCACTAAATAATTTGTGCGCGTCGGATGCCCCTTCAAGATTGACGTGCACAACTTCGATTCTGCCGCGCCGCATCTTCCTGAGGTAGTGGTGGGTAACCAGCGCCTCGGCTGCGGCCTCGTAACCAGTTGCCGTTAGTGTGACCTTCAAAACCGACAGAATCTCGCTGCTCGGAATAGCGTTCTCGCCGTGCCTTTTATAAAGGTAATAAGTGACGACCTCGGACAGGTTCTCAGCCGTTATAATATCGGTCTGCTCAACACAGGCCAGTGCCTTGCTGATGATATGCATTACCTTCGTATGAAGGTATTCTTCGCAGGTTCCGTCTGCCTTTATGACTTTCAGGCGAGCCTTCATGAACCTTCTATCTGCCTCCATGCAAAGAGAGTAAAGTCAATAATATCATCAGACGTCGAAGAGCTTCGGCCCCGATGCGGCGTTCGTCTGACCAATCATCGCGGTCACCTCGTCTATCAAGTCACCGGCGTCTTTGAACTCACGATACACGCTGGCGAAACGTATGTATGCGACTTTATCAACCGCACGCAGGTGCTTCATTACACTTTCACCGATGAACGTACTGGATACTTCCTTATCGAAGCTCTTGAAAATATCCTCTTCAACTCTGTCGGCTATCTGCTGAACCTGTTCTGCCGAGACCGGCCTTTTGTAGCAAGCTTTCTGCAGACCGGCGACGGCCTTTTCCCTGTCGTAAGGAACTCTCGAGCTATCCTTTTTTACCACATATAGCTTGAAGCTCTCTCCCGCCTTTTCGTAGGTAGTAAATCGTCTCTCGCAATTCAGGCACTGCCTGCGCCGCCGTATCACACGACCCGAATCGCTGGAACGCGAATCGATGACTTTGTCGTGATCTTCCTTGCAAAAGGGGCATCGCACCGGTCCGTTAGCCCTCCCTAAAAACCACGATTTCAAACAGGATACACTATATTTCGAAGTCGGACCTATTGTAAGCTCAATATGTAGTGTGTCAAAGAAATTCCACGGCACGTTTTTGTGCAATTTGGGGTCGGAGGCTGTTAAATTCTCGTTCACTCGGCCCCAATCCCTGCAAACACAAAGGCTAACAACGCAACTACCGAGAAACTCACAGGCTCCTTTTGCTTTAATTTTTTTAGGGACCCTCTAAAAATTGCTTTTGTGGCGAAAGCCAGCGAAATTTTCACATGCAAGGCGGCAGGGCCAAAATCGCCGCAGGCGTAGCCAAAGCTACATCGAGGACGATTTTGCGCCCGACAACGATGCAGGTGGAAATTGCAGCGGCTTGCAGTAAAAATGGATTTTTAGAGGTTCCCTATAAAATAAAAAGGCCTCTGCGCCGATGGCGCAGAGGCCCAACTCGGAAAGAAACTCACATGGCCCCCCCATAAGGACTATTTTAGAATCCCTCTTTCCTGTCATTTATAATATAAGCCAGAAATGTTGGCCTGCCAAATAAACGGGTGGCTTTTTCGTTGAATAAACGCCGGATAAGATTGGGTTCGTTTGGGTTTGAATTGGGTTTGCCCTCCGTCGCCAAGGCTATGGAGGGTAAAAATTGGGTTCGTTTTGGGTTCGTTTTTGGGCGAAATGGCTGTTTTGGGGCCAAAAACGCAGAAAATTGGGTTTGTTTTTTCAAAAAAGGGTGGATTTGTAGAGGAAACTCTACAAATGTAGTTTATAGCCACAGAGAAGTTCTTTTTGACACGAATTAACACCGATTGACACCGATTTATGCTCATTTTTTCACCACGAAAGGATTTGACAGCATCTTCGATGCCTATGTGTTCTCGGCCAAAGGGTTTCTATGAGCAAGCTCCTTCCACCCTTCCGGCCTCGTCCACGGTCTCTGCGGGACCAGCGTCAAATCCTGCACGAAGAAACACGAATTAGCACCAATTTCTGTCCTCTGTTTTCTGTCCTCCGTCATCCGTCCTTTTGTCTTGCCTAAGTTTACATTTTATCAAACAACGCCGGTATTATACCATATTTTGAACATAAGTCAAGCTTTTTTTACAACAAATTCCACAAATTGACACGGATTAAATTCACCACGAAGACACGAAGCGGATTTGCTGCGGCATCTACGATGCTTATCCATCCAAAGGTCTTATTCTCCCGGCAAATACATTGGCCGTACCGATTAAGAACCATTGGCTGAAGCCTGTTATCACAGATCAAGTCAAATCCTGCACAAATTTTTTCTGACACGGATTAGAAGAGGGCGTCAGGTGGTGAGGAATTTGCGGAGTTTTTGAGTTAATCTTTCGGTGTTTTTTGTCTGACATTCCCAGATTACGAGGACTTTCCAGCCTTGCTGACGGAGTTTTCTCATATTTCGTTTGTCCCGGTTTTTATTTCCCTGACGTTTGGTCTGCCAGAATTTTGTATTTGTGGCCGGTTTGCTGCGACCACGTCGGCAATTGTGCATATGCCAGAAGCATCCATGAACAAAGATTATCTTCCTATG
>Ga0315554_1000110_pt1 | contig 41048 bp, 45 predicted proteins | sample SalMarSW160370MG_FD_202114 | JGI IMG/M metagenome (GOLD analysis project Ga0315554, IMG submission 202114) | Salt marsh sediment microbial communities from the Plum Island Ecosystem LTER, Massachusetts, United States - Salt Marsh Sediment SW1603-70 ...
CACGCCCCGCGGCTGGAAATAAATCGCACCCTTTGTCGAAACAGGCAATCAGCACGGTCGACAACACGAATCCCCGAGGTGTAGAATTGAGCACACCGGGTTAAATAAAAGAGCGCTTTTAGAGCATTGACTGTCAAGTTGCTGGAAACTTGGATATTTTGACAGGAGGTTGTCATGGACCCTAAGGTGAGAGAACAACTGGACAGGCTGGCCAAACTGGTCACTGAATACGAGAACCTCAACACCGAGCTGATGGAACTGCTACCGCCGATGTCAGCTCTCGAGAAAGGGGAGGAACCGCTGTCCTGGACGCTCACCGGGGAAGGTCGGGCAAAGTGGGACTGGATTACGAGCAGACTTCGCGAAGTGCAGGCGTGGATGCGCCAGAGCATGGATAAAATAATGAAAATCGAAAAGGAGCGGCTACCCAGGCGTTAGCACCCAATATGAGTCCGGACTTCACCGAAACACCCCCGCCTATCTGATACACCAACCTTTACATTTACACTCCTAACCTTCAAGGTACGAATAATGTAAATGACATAATCAATCCGTCGGGGTGTTTCATACTGCAAAATACCTGGTAGACAGGGTTGTGAGAACAAATTAAAGAATTTTATTATCGAAAAGATTCAATCCTCAAAAGCTTGACTTACTTTCCAGACCTTCCATACATTGCCTACTAAATCTGGTGACGGCTTTAATGTTGGTTTACCGGGTTTCCAGCCGGAGGGAGTGGCTTCTGTTCCGTTGGAATTCCTCACAAGTTGGAATGCCTTAATTTGCCTTAGAGACTCACTAACATTACGGCCAACCGAAGGTGTCAGCACTTCAAATCCCTGGATATTGCCATCGGGGTCAATAATGAATCTTCCCCTTGTTTCAACACCAGTGTCATCATCATATATACCGTATATCTTACCAATACTTCCGTCCTGGTCGGACAACATCGCAAAGGGGATGTCCTTATCAATCATCTTCGACAGCTCATAATCATTCCACATCTTATGAACGTAAATACTGTCAACACTAACAGACAGCACCTCTACGCCCAGGCTTTGGAGTTCTGCGTGTTTTTCAGCAACTGCTGAGATTTCTGTCGCTCAGACAAATGTAAAGTCTCCGGGATAAAAACACAGTAATACCCATTTCCCTTTATATTCAGAAAGGCTAATATTCATAAACTTGCCATTGTAAAAAGCCGGAGCTGTAAAATCAGGGGCCGGTTTCCCTACCTTTACCATTATTTGTTTCGCCTCCTTCACATTTAACTCAGTCGCAGGACCAGTTTCAAGAGTTGGTTTCTTAATGGGCGGTCTTTGGCATCCTGGTTTGAATTCTTCAGGCATAAAGCAAACCTCCTTGCTGATAGATGTCGTATTATACTACTTCCCGGCCGTAGCAATCATATGGTTTGTAAGCGGTAAAGGTACCAAAATTAGCACTATCGGGATGTTTGTCCAACCATGCGTACAGCTATTTGATACCGTTTAGCTTTTCTGTAACAAGCGATTACAACTTTTCTGCATTATCATAGGTAATAATGCAGAAAAATATGTTTTCAGAGTAGGTTCAATACGATTTTTCGAATCTCATCTGGATTGTCGCATATATAATCAGGAGCCGATTCAACGATTTCCTGCTTACTTCCATAACCATAGGTAACAGCAATAGTTCTAAGAGAGTTTAATTTTCCTGCTACAATATCAAATTTTCTATCACCAACTATAGCTGTTTCTTCTGGAACTAGTTTTAGCTGATTCATAATGAGTTTGACTCGTTTTACTTTATTACCGAGACTGCCGTCTAATTTAGAACCATAGACAGCATCGAAAAATTTCGCGAGTTGAAAATGTTCAATAATACGATCTGCATAGATTTTGGGCTTTGTTGTAACCACGTATAATCGAATTGAATTTTCACATAAAGCGGATAACATTTTAGCGATCCCAGGATAGACTGCGTTTTCAAAAATGCCGATTTCCGAAAACCTTTCTCTATAGAGATTGACAGCCTCTTCAATCAAAGACTCTTCATTCGAACAAAGTAGTTTACTAAAACTCGACCGAAGAGGAGGCCCGATATACTGCAGAAAATCATTCTCATTAACGTTGTGTCTTCCCATACTAATAAGCGCATATTGGATACACTTAGTAATGCCTTCCTTAGGATCAGTTATAGTACCATCTAAATCAAAAAATATATGTTTTAACATCTCAGCCATGTGTGAAAATATTCGACACTGTATAACTATTCATTTTGAAAATAATTATGCATTCTTGTCAAACTGGTATGGAAGCATAAACCAAATAAAAATAATCCTTCCCCATCCTTATTGATAAACATCGGGATGTCTGTCCAGCCATACGTATGAATATTTGATACCGTTTGCGTTTTCCGTGGGATGATATACTTTAAAATAACGAACATATATTATAATCCCACGACGCCGCTTCTCCTATCCTCCTATCCCTGTTCCTCCCAATTCTTCCCACAGCAGGCGGAAGTCGCGGCGGTAGTCGTTCTCGACACGGGTGTTGTTGTCGAAAACCATGGTAGCACGATTTTTGAGATCATACTGGGGCCAGTCCGGCGTAAGGTCGGAATTCGGTACGCCGGTTTTGGCGAAGTTGGTCCAGACGGCTGCAAAGCGGTCGACCACCAGCTTGCCTTCCTTTTGCCCGCAGTCATTATTCGGTCCCCGATAGTCATGCACCGCAGGAGCAACGTCCACGCCGTGCACGGCGCCGAATTTACCATCGTAGGCCTTTGCCGCCCATTCCCACAGATAGTAATAAACAGGGGCGCCGTTCTGGGCCACTTTCAATTCGGCCTGCTTGAAGGACGAGTAGCGGAACCCGCGGTCCGTAATGAGGCGAGCTTGAATTAAATAGGGCGATATATCAGGATAAGCATCCCGATAAAGCTTGTAAATGCGCCCGGCGTTACCTTCAAATTGCTTCTCGAGATTTTGTTTGAGCTCGGATTCGGTCAGGTCGAAGTTGGTCAGGGACAACGCGGCATCGTCCAGCGTGGTGCTGATGATGACGGGGATGTCGGCCGATTCCGGCGGCGCCGCCGGATGAAAGGGATGGTGCGGCAATATGTCGTTTCCTATAATTGGTGAAAATCGATTGAATTCAAGTGGCAGACACGCCTGCGCCGCCACAATTGTAGAAAGCGGCAGCTTCTGCAGATCCGCAATGTTCTTTTTGTCTATGCCCAAGACCTTGAGTAACGCCTCGGTATTTTTAACGCCCTGTTCCCGCTCCATCAAGCGCAGCGTCGAGCCGCTCTGGATGCCGGCGCGGTGAAAGAGGCCTTTGGCCGAAGGCATCGCTAAAAGTGTACCGGTCTTGCCGCCGCCGCCCGATTGTCCATAAACAAATACGCGCTCTGGGTCACCGCCGAACCGGTCTATATTTGTTTGTATCCATTTCAAGGCGGCGACGAGGTCCATGACACCGGCCACGCCGGCATATTTGAATTCCTCCGGTGCGCCCAAATCCATCAGGTTGATATAGCCGAATGCTGCAAGCCGATGGTTTACAGAAACATGGACAACATCATCAAGACGCGCCGACGCTTCTCCATCAAAGTCCTGGTGATTTCCCGAACCAGTTGCAAAACCGCCGCCGTGAAGCACGACCGTAACGGCGCGCTTAGCGTTGTCGTTTACGCTCCGCGACCAGACATTCAGGGTCAGGCAATCTTCGCCGATTCCTCCTGGTTGCCGGTGCCAGGCGATAAGATTTGTATAATCCATGCGCCGGTCGGCTGGCATCTGCGGGCTAATCTGTCCATAGTCGAACGCATCGACGACGCCTGCCCACGATTTTACAGGCTGTGGAGGCATAAAACGGTTTTTGCCTTCCGTTGAAGCCCCGTACCTGATGCCCTTGAATGTTTTAACGCCCTGATGGTTCAGGCCTCTGATTTTCCCGTACTGTGTCTCCACCACCGGGAACAATCTCGCTTCCATTGCACTTGCTTGCGTGTCCATTCCATTCCTCCTTTTTGATTTAACTGATACGACAAGTCGAAAACATGTAAAATTTCACCGATTGCGCTGTGCGATTGCTCGGGAATAAAATCTTTAACAGGCCCGTTACCATCGGCGTCTTTATAAAGTACTAGTCTCCAATCTATAGAGCTATTTTAGCATACTTACTTGTTTTTTAACGTACAACTACAAAAGTTCAGAAATATATTGGACTCTGAAAGAGGCGATGAAAAGGGAACCTTTTTCAAACAAACATCGGGATGCATGTCCAGCCATGCGTATAGCTATTTAATACCGTTTACTTTCCAACTCGATTTCCACGAATAATTAGATATCAATATCGAGTCTCGACAGAAAGCTGGAGATTTTAATTGCGTTCCAGTATGATTATTCACTCTTATATTAATTCACTATAATTACCATTTTGGGAAGAATATATTATTTAAATAACTATAGTACAATAGAGAGGACAATTTAGTGGGAAGCCGTCAGTTAGAAGGGAATAGACCAGCTCTAGCTTGTTAGATGGTTGAGTATATCAACGAGGCTTGCAACATTGCAAGTAATCTCGTCTAGTAGGATATTCGATAATGTCAAATGTATTCGAATCCGATGATGCAGCCGAAAGATACGATGCAGCCCGGTCACTGCCAGAAAAGACACTTGCTCTGTGGATGGATACGCTTCGAGAATTGATTCCATCGGATTCTATTACCAATATTTTGGATCTAGGAGCGGGGACCGGTCGGTTTGCCAGTTGCTTACGAGATACGTTCAGGTGTCCGGTAGTAGCTGTCGATCCCTCCGAGGCTATGCTGGGACAGGGGCAAGGACGCGAACTGCATAAAATCCAGTGGCTGAGTGGCTCAGCCGAAAGCATACCCCTTTGGGACAAATCGGTTGACCTTGTGTGGATGTCACAGGTATTTCATCACCTCAAGAATCCAACAATTGCGATTCAGGAAGTGCGGCGTGTGCTCAGACTAGGAGGATATCTAGCAGTTCGCAATGCAACACAAGAGAGCGAAGCAGGTAACCAGTGGAGTCGCTTTTTCCCGGAGGCACGTAATGTTTCGATTCCCAGAGAGGAAATTATCACAGTCGTCTGTGGCTGTGGATTTGAGACTATTACAATTCAGTCAATACCTCAAGTCTTTGCATCGTCATACACCGAGTACTACAAGAAGATAGGGCAGCGAGGGTTGTCGCCCCTATTGGTCATCAGTGACGAGGCTTTCGATACTGGCATGGAAAGGCTAGAGCAGTGGATCACGACACAGTCGACTGAGCAACCGGTTGTTGAGCCACTGGACTTGTTTGTATTTAAACTACCAGAACGGAGATAGTCATTTTTCTGTGTTCTATCCTTCTCTCCTACTACTATTCAAACAGCAGCAGCAAACAAACATCGGGATGTTTGTCCAGCCATGCGTATAGCTATTTGATTCCGTTTGCGTTTCAGTTAAGTGATTAAGAATAAGCGAGTACCAGGATGGATCATCCCAAGGTACCAGCTATAAAGGCCGCACTTATTATCGGTACCATCGTTTTTTCTTAATTGTGACTTTTTCGGTTACAAACTGAGTAAAATTGGATTGGTGCTTTAGCTGCTGCGTTTCTGTGTTCGGGCTGCAAGTGCATACTCTATTCAACTTGGCTACCCCTGCATTTGCACATTCTAATAGGTGAAAAAGTGGACTGCGGGAATGTAAAAGCAAGCGTAGAATTAAAGCGCAGTGTTCGGGGTCGCAGAAATTGTAGAAACTCAATATATATCCGGAAGTTCCCCCAAAAAATGTCATAGTTTTGTAATTATTTTTGTTTGAATTTTATGACCATTTAATTCTCTACTCATTACAATTACAGGCTAATTAGTCTCAATAATACCCGTTTTTAGATAGAAGGAAAGAGAATGTAAGCTAAGGAGAATCGGGACTGAATAATGGCTGCCCCTCTTTATGAAGAACTATCCTTCAAGTCAAAGAGCTTCCGTATAGCCTTCATTCTGTTGCGCTTGGTGACTGGCGGCGTCTTTCTGGAAGCAGGCTTGGATAAAATAATTGAAGGTTTTTCGGCGGCTGGATATTTGGCAAACGGAACCGGTCCTTTTGCCAGTTGGTTTGCCAGTATGGTTCCTGCAGCGGATGTACTTTCTGTTTTGGTTATAATTGGTGAAACTCTCATCGGTATAGCTCTTATTTTCGGTGTATTGGTTAGATTAGCATCGTTAAGCGGGATTGTCATGATGCTACTATATTACCTGCCCTATCTGCCGCCTGCTAATAGCTGGATAGACGAGCATATTATATTAATCTTTGTATTCGTGGTAATAATATTTAGCGGTAGCGGCTATTTCTTTGGTATAGACAGGTTGGTGCTACGTCTGGAGAGTAGATGGCCCAAATTAAGATTAATACTAAGATTGATACTGGGTTAGTAAATAATCATGAGGCCGAGAATACGTATAAAAACATGCCATTCAAACCGTAACTTCCAAAATGATATACTTACTGGTGGTAGGTCGCTGGAACCATATCACAGATACGGAAATCAGGTAACGTCGTAAGTAGATTAGTGAACTCTTGGAATCTCACGCACAATACTAATAGTAGCCAATTAGATAAGGGTATTAGAATAGGTTAGCCTCAATTTTCTTAATATCTAATATGTATTTTACATCCATAAAAGAGTCGCTATCATTGACGAAAAGGAAATGGACATTATTACTCTATGCCCTGATGCGAATAGGTACTTTTTCGCACCCTCCTATAATTGTTCGTCAACTAACAAAGTAGCGATTGGGGGGCGAAACTATGAGTACATCTACGCCATTACACCGCATAGTAGCTCGATATAATCTGCACTGGCATGTAATCTTTACCCATTTCCCGATATCCTTTTTCATGGTCTCTGCTGGTTTTATGATTCTTCATCTTTTTACGGATACAGAATGCTTTGAGTTGGCTGGCTTCGTAAGTTTAATTGCAGGGACAGTGGTGATGATACCTACCACAATCTCGGGATGGATAACCTGGAAGTCCAAGTACAAAGGAGCCAGCACATCTCTGTTTCGGTACAAGATTAGAATTGCTTTTGCCATGATAGCATTAAGCATAATTCTAGTCATAGTTCGCGGGTTTTTGGTTAATACTGAACACACTATCTGGCATTTTGTTTTCGGTATTGTGTTTTTACTGCTCTTTATTGGTGCTATGGCTGAGGGCTATTACGGTGGTCGGCTTAATCACCGTATATAGTCTTTTTTAACGCAGTGCTGGTAGTAACAATTTGATACCACCGAGCAGTTGAATAAGGGAAAGTCAAAACGAAGAGAAAGGGGAATCTCTTAGCAATAGACGAACATCGGGATGTTTGTCCAGCCATGCGTACTCGTGGGCGATACCGTTTAGCTTCAGTATTTAAGCCGCTGAAGCCATTTTGGGATTATTGATGACAGATTATGGTAAATGAGTATGTTATTCGGGGCTGGATTGTGCTATGCTGCTTGCCAGTTGTATCGTTCTTTTCTGCGTTAGCGGGGTGAATCTGGTGCGACGTGCTTTAATTCATATTAACGGAGGATAAATAATTATGATATACCTCGTCCGCCAGGGTGAGACCGATTGGAACTTATTCAAGAAGTTCAATGGTGTTACAGATAATGAGTTGAATCAAACAGGAATAGCACAGGCAAAACTGCAAGCTGAAAATTTGAGGGGTGTTAGTTTTGATGCCTGTTTTTGTAGTCCCCAAAAACGAGCACGCCAAACCTGCGAAATTATCTACAAAGGACCGATTATGTTTGACGATAGGCTCATCGAAATAAATTGTGGTGAGTTTGAGGGCACAGATGAAACTGATACGGAAGTGATGAAACTTGCTTGGCAAGCAGTCATGAGTGGCGATAAGGGCACGGAAAGTTTCAAAGATTTTATGAAACGGAATTGCGATTTTTGTGATATGGTCATGGAAGAATACAAAGACAAAAACGTCTTAATCGTTACTCATAGTGGAAATGCACGGGTTATAAACTATTATTTCAATGGCAAACCCGAGCACTATGATTTTCTTAAAAGGGTTATTGAAAACGGCGGATTACTTACATTTGGAAATTCAAAAATCTAAAATTACAAGGATCAGGATCTTGTAGTCAATCGCAAAAAGGTACGCCGGTTGATCTATATAAATTTGTCTTAAAGTAAATTCAAAGGCCTGAATTTTAAATAATTCCCGAGGCTATATTTATTATCATTGCATATACATCGGGATGACAACATGGGCGTAAAATTCAAGATACTTCTTCAAGCTAAGGGCGCAATAGTCCCCCCAACCTCCCCATCTCCCCTAACACAAAAAGAGCCGCTCCCAGTAACCCGGAATCATCCCCTAGCTCGGCACGGGCAAAGCGCACTGCCTGGTATGTCTGTGGAAATGCCCTTCTCTTTGCCTCCTCATAGGCAGGCTCAAGCAGCATATCACCGATATTTGTCAGGCCCCCACCGATGACTATTAACTCAGGGTTGAATATGTTTATCAGGTTCGCCAGCCCGACACCCACATAGTACGCCGTGCGGGCAATCACTTCCTTTGCCAGAGTATCGCCTGTTTGAGCGGCCTGGTGCACATCCTCAGCCCTGACTTTTTCTGCGTCTCCACCGGCGTAGTCCAGAATAGACGTTTTTCTCCCCTCTTCAATGCGCTGCCTCGCATATTTTGCCAGGGCAGTCCCGGAAGCCAAGGTCTCCCAGCACCCCCTACTCCCGCAATAGCAAACAGGCCCTTCATCATCGATAACCATGTGGCCCGGTTCACTGGCAAAACCAGTGGAGCCAGTATATATCTTACCGTCGATAACAACACCGGCGCCTATTCCCGTGCTGAGGGTTATGTAAACGAAATTGCGCGCACCTCTGGCAGCCCCCAGATGCATCTCGCCGACAGCCGCCGCATTGGCGTCATTCATAAGAAAGACCTTTTTACCCAGCTCATTCTCGATAAGACCCGCCAGGGGGACATCTTTCAGTCCAGGCAGGTTTGGTGAGGTATAGAGTATACCTGTCTCTGGATTGGAGAGACCAGCGCATGCCAAGCCTACGGCACCAAGGTCGGAAGCAGCCATATGAGGCTTTTCAAGAACGCGGCCAACCGACCCCAGGACCGACTTAACAATTGCGTCGCTCCCCTCTCTGGCAGGGGTTATGCCCTGGTCGCGGGCAAGCATCCGGCCCTGAGCATTCACTACGGCTGTCCGCACGCTGGTACCACCAAGGTCGATACCAATAACCCTAGTGTCATCACGCTCGCTCATTTATCCCCTCTCTTGCGGGGCGGACGTAGCTTCATCAGGCTGACCTTACCCCTGGCGTGCTTTTCCCTGACTGGCGACTGCCTCCATAGCCCTCTTTACTTCTTCGGGGTCGCCGAGGTAGGAGCTTTTCAAACGTCTCATATCATCATCGAGTTCGTAAACGAGAGGAATCCCCGTAGGTATGTTAAGAGTCAATATGTCCTCGTCGGAGATGTTATCGAGATATTTGACCAGTGCCCTCAGACTATTGCCGTGAGCCGAGACTATAACTCGATTCCCTGCTTTTATAGAGGGGACAATTGTATCATGCCAGTAGGGCAAGACCCGGTTAGATGTGTCTTTTAGACTTTCCGTCAGGGGCAGGTCTTTCTCGTCAAGGTCTCTGTACTTCGGGTCATGTCCGGGATATCTTTCGTCCGTCTTTTCCACACTTGGTGGCCTCACGTCATAGCTCCGTCGCCATATCAGGACCTGCTCCTCACCATATTTGACGGCGGTATCAGACTTATTGAGGCCCTGCAGTGCACCGTAATACCTTTCGTTTAATCTCCATGACTTGTATACCGGTATCCACATCAGGTCCATTTCATCCATCACAAGCCACAGGGTACGTATCGCCCTCTTCAATACCGAAGTAAAGGCAACATCGAACGTATATCCCTGGTCCTTTAGAATCTGCCCGGCCTTCTTCGCCTCGGCAATTCCCTTCTCCGACAGGTCTGTATCAGTCCAGCCACCGAACCTGTTCTCTTTGTTCCACAGGCTTTCACCATGTCTCAGCAATACCAGCTTATGCATCTTGCTCCCTCCGCTGAATGATATACGATATACATTTTATCACTTTTTTACCGAGATTTGGCCAGAACCAGGCCAGTTAAGCAGCAAGCGACTATTGCCAGGGCAAAATCAGAGAATGACTATATCGAATTCGCCAACGGCGATAGAGACTATCCGGCTCACAGCAAGGACATTATGCGACAATCTTGTTGCCCGAGGCTGTTGCACAGAACCGGTCTTGCCAATCATACCGCCACTAATGATTTACGAACCGCTTCACTAGCTCTACCGTGTCATCCACTTTCAACTTATGGAACAGCAGGGAAAAGCGCTCTTCAAGTATGTCACCAATTTCCCTCAGATTTTCTGCCGGTAAGCCCCAGATTTCCTTCTTAAAATCACCAAATGCCTTCTTACGTGTCTTGTAGAGGAATTGCTCTACGGTATCCCCCTGTTTCATTTCATCGGCGTATTTGTCCTGAAGATGCCGGGAAATAGTGTCCATTAACTCTTTCGGGAAATAGGGGCTGTCGAATATGATGTTCTGAAATCCGGTAGCCAGGTGTACTTCCAGCGCATCCGCCCCCGGGAAAAGGTCAAAAGCATCATCAGGCAAAGTGGAGGCTCCATGCTGCACAGCGCCACCCATCCCGTATTCTTTCCGTGCCGCCCGAGACAGGTCCTTCAGAGTATCAAAAGCGATACTAACACTCGCTATTGAGCCGTCAGGTAAGACCACCCCGCCGTGTGTCGTACCCGTCTGCACGCTGATTTTAGACAGGCCTCTGACGCCTGGTCCCAGCAGCCTGAGATATCCTGTCATGAAAGCCTTGAGGTCATCCACGGTGCTATTGCGTCCGCCAACTTCGCCAATTTCACCACCAACCGAGATGGTTATCCCCTCAGGCTCAACCTCCCGTATAAACCTGGTCATATCCGCCGTGACCCGGCAATTCTTCTCCTGCTCCTCACCAAGGCTTGGCTTTTCAAGGTCAACTATCGTTGAGGCATCAATATCAATATTGAAAAAGCCAGCGCTTACCGCTTCACGTACCAGTTCCCTGATACTGTTCAATTCCTGTTGCGGGTCTGAGCTGTATTTGGCAAGGTTAACCTGAAAGTGGTCTCCCTGGAGAAAAACCGGACCACTGAACCCCTCCCTGAGTGCCGCCGCCAGTATGCAGGTAGCGTACTCATCAGGACGCTGGGCTGTGTAGTCAATTTCAGAACGGGCAATCTCAAAGATAAATGGACCGACCTTATCCTTCAGAGCAGCCCTGAATACCGTCCTTGCCACCGGGTATGTCATACCCCGGATATTTATGGCCGGAACGGTGATACCGTTGTAGAGCCTCTTACCGGCAGCCTCGTACAGTCCGGCAATGCTAGATGGAACTATACCCTGCCTTGAAGCAAGCTGGCGGATTTTCTGCCGGCTGCTTTCCCTGACTGTATCAGCACCAAAGACAGCGTTCTCTACCAAGGCATCAATCTCACCTGACGAAGCAGAAGCCATTTCATCCTCCTACTTATTATTTTCTCCATACATTTTATCCATACCTTCTTAAAATAGTCCGTCGCCCGTTATACCTTTCGACATCATACTGCGTGGCAACATCTACCAGATTGAGCTTTCCCAGGGCATCCCCAAGCGGGATTGCAGTTATTTCACTCTTTCTCAGAGACACCATTTTCCCAAAGTCCCCCGCAACAATGAGGTCAACGGCGGCTATACCAAAATATCGTCCCATTCTCCGGTCATAGGCACATGGAGCTCCACCACGCTGCAGATAGCTGAGCACGACACTCCGTGTATCCAGACCCGTCTCACTACGGATTTCCCCGGCTAAAAACTCGCCGACTCCCCCCAGGGTCTTATGACCAAAACCATCTACCGTTTCGTCCCTGACTATCTCAGTGCCACCAATGGGTTTAGCGCCCTCCGCCATAATAATAATCTCATATCTGGCCCCGGACTTTCTTCCCTCGAGCAGCAGTTCGTTCACTTTTTCAGTGGAAAAGTCATACTCTGGAATCAGTATGAGAAAGGCCCCACAAGACTCTCCACCCTCCAGGGCCAGCCACCCACTCTGCCTTCCCATCGTCTCCACCACGAATATCCGCTCATGAGAACCGGCGGTTGTCCTCAGCCGGTCGACTGCCTCAACGATAACGTCTAATGCGGTTTCGAACCCGAGGGTGTAGTCCGTTCCGGGTAGGTCTTTATCTATCGTTTTGGGGATGCCGACGACATTAACTCCCTCGTGTGAGAGCTCCTGAGCAACCCCCAGAGTGTCATCGCCGCCAATGACCACAAGAGCTTCAATACCAAGAGTTTTAATGTTTCTTATTACCCGCTCTGAGCAATCGTTATTAGGGTCATAGGGATTGGTTCGCGAAGTCCCGAGATTAGTCCCTCCATATCTGTCCCAGGTACGGACTTTATCCTCATCGAGAGGTACAATGTACTTATCGACATTCGAACCCTCGGGGTCTACGTTGACAAGTCCTCGCCACCCGTTACGAATCCCTATTACCTCGTATTGGGTGTCTCTCTCTAACGCCAGACGCCTGTCCAGAGCTGTCTTTACCACCCACTTAATGGCTGGATTTAGCCCAGCACAATCACCACCACCGGTTAGAATACCAATTCTACATCTCCGCAACCTAGTCCAGTCCTCCATACATACAATTTGGCTCCAAACATTTGAGATAATAGTACACCATAAGCTACGCAGTTACCAGACACCACTTCTACAAACACCCTGCTTTAAATATGCAACTCCAGCACGAATACACTCTTATAGGTCTTCGAGTTTATCAAGACGTTCGAAGTTGTGCCAGGAATCAATCCAGCGGATAGTGCCAGAACGAGAGCGCATAGCTAGAGACTGCGTCTGTGCTCCGCCGCTAAAATAACGAACTCCCTTCAGCAATTCGCTGCTGCTAACCCCCGTGGCAGCAAAGAAAACATCCTCGCTATTTATCAGGTCCTCCTTCTTGTAGATTTTGTCAAGATTAACTCCACTGGCGACGGCTGCTTCTCTTTCTGCTTCATCACGAGGCCAGGCCTTACATTGAATACCACCCCCAATACAGTGTATGGCGGCAGCGGAGAGGACTCCTTCACACGTACCCCCGATTCCCATGAGCACATCAACCCCTGTTTCGGGCAGAGCAGCATCTATACTTGCCGCAACATCACCATCGGAAATCAGTTTAACCCGGGAACCAACCTGCTGGATTTCTGATATTAACTGTTCGTGGCGCGGCCTATCCAAAACAACCACCGTAAGGTCTTCTACGTTTCTTTTCTTAGCCTTGGCTATATTTTTCAAATTTTCGGCTACCGGCGCATCAATATCTACCACGTCTTTTGCCTCATGTCCGGTGACAATCTTATTCATATAGAAAAACTGCCTCGGGCAGTTCATCGTACCCCTGGCCGAGAGCGCCAAGACAGAAATTGCCCCAGGAAGACCTCGTGCAACCAGTGTGGTACCATCAATCGGGTCAACCGCAATATCAACCAGCAAATCCGAACCGTCGCCAATGCGTTCTCCTATATACAACATGGGGGCCTGGTCTTTCTCGCCCTCTCCGATGACGACGACCCCATCTATCTGGAGATAAGCCAGCGCCTGACGCATGGCAGTTACCGCTGCCCCGTCCACCAGGTTTTTATCACCCCTCCCCAGATAACGAGCGGCAGCCAGGGCTGCCGCTTCAGTAACACGTACCAGTTCCATCGCTATATTGCGGTTAATAGGACGGCTAGAATACACCCCTTCCATTAGTGACCCCCCATATCGACATTAAGAAGCCAATAGCTGCACCAGCGTCATGATAATTCAAATATGCGGCAGGGTCAACAGTTTATGCCAAGCAGTGGGAAATCAACGGTAATGGTGCCTTAAGGAGATACTACACTGGGTATCACACTGGCGACCCCGGGGGGATTTGAACCCCCGATCTCCACCGTGACAGGGTGGCATGTTAGACCGCTACACCACGGGGCCATAGAAATATAAACTGGCAGGTATTACCTAGATAGAGTCTAGCAAGACGTCCCATAGCTGTCAAGGCGCTTTAAGCCCGCTACCTTCGGCAAAGGACACTGCTTGTATTGTTTACGGGCGTATAGTATACTATGATGCTGTGCGTTAAAACATCTGCTGGTAGGAGTAATGGTATCTGAGAACGTGTCAAGCCAGGTTGGTGGAGGACTGTGCAATTACGAACTGGTCGTTGTTGTCCGCCCTGAAGCTGATGAAGAGAACTTTGAAAGCACAGTCGAGAGTATAGGCCGGTTTGTTACTGGAAAAGGTGGTATTGTCTCAGAAGTTGAGCGCTGGGGCAAGAGAAGACTAGCCTACCCGATAAAACAATACGGGGAAGGGTACTACGTTTTGACCCGTTTCCAGATGAAGCCCGAATACAATGAAGAACTGGAGACAAACCTGAAAATCTCCGAAGACGTGATTCGCCACCTGCTGATAAAGTTGGGTTAAAATGGGGTGGATGCCACTTCCCCGGATGTTCGGGAAGGCAAGAGGAGTTTGGGACAATGGTTAGCGTAAACAGAATGACAATCATCGGCAATCTAGGTAGCGATCCGGAAATGCGTTTTACTCCCAACGGCAGACCGGTGACCTCGTTTCGTGTGGCCACTAACTGGAGGTACACTACGTCAGATGGCGAGCGGAGAGAGGAGACAGAGTGGTTCAACGTGGTATGCTGGAGTAAGCTGGCTGAACAATGCAATCAGTTCCTGTCCAAGGGTCGGCTGGTTTACGTTGAGGGCAGACTGCGGATGCGAAGCTGGGAGGGTCAGGACGGGCAAACGCGGGCCCGAAATGAAATCGTCGCCGACAGGGTGAAATTCCTTGACCGGCAGAGTACTGCCCCCTCCCCCGATAAAGTAGATGAGGGTGATTCCGGCGAGTTTGTCCCGGAAGATATTCCTTTCTAACGGAGTTTATAATCAGTGCCCAAACAGAAGACCAGTGGAGCAAGAAGCACAAGGTGGAGCCGGGGAGGAAAGTACACGCCGAGGCGTAAAGTATGCTTCTTCTGCGCCAACAAGAACGAATCGATTAACTACAAGGAGCCAGACAAGCTGCGTAACTATGTGTCTGACAGGGGCAAAATAGAACCACGCCGGCGGACTGGAACCTGTGCCAAGCATCAGCGCGCCTTGGCAGTCGCTATAAAGAGAGCGCGGCATCTGGCATTGCTGCCGTATGTCGCAGCTCACACTCGGAAAGCTCAAATACTCCGTGTGCATACCGAGTGACACTGTCTCCCTCCTGAGACAATTGAGAGAAAGGTTACGGCTACTGTGCCAAAAAGGACCTACCAGCCAAAGAAAATACCAAGAAAACGGGAGCATGGCTTTCTAAAGAGAATGAGCACCCGGGGTGGTCGGGCGGTTCTGAGAGCAAGACGTCTCAAAGGCCGCAAGCGATTAACCGTGGTTTGAGGGTGAAGTTGGCCGGAGGCGGAGTGACAGGGGGTAGATTCATCACCAAGCCAAGAGAATACGCCCTGGTATACGAGAAGGGTAAGTCGTGGGTATGTGAACTGCTGGTGATGAGGGCCTTACCCAACGAACTACCACTATCCCGCTATGGCATCTCGGTCAGTAAGAGAATCGGCAAGGCGGTAGTCAGGAATAGAGTAAAACGCCGACTTCGCGAAATCCTGCGGATAGTGCCGCTAAAACCGGGATGGGATATCGTCTTCATCGCTAGGCCGGCGGCAGCCAGTGCTGATTACGCCGGTCTCAAGCGAGCGACAGAAGGCCTCTTGACCCGAGCACATCTGGTAGAAACCGCTTCTTTTGCGGTCTGAGTCATTGGAAAAAGTGAAAAGACTTGCCCTAGGAATGATTAGAATATACCAGCAAACGATATCACAGGTTATGCCTCCGTCATGCCGCTTCGTTCCAACCTGTTCTCAATATACTCACGAAGCTATTACCAAATACGGTGTGTGCAAAGGAATATGGTTAGGAGCAAAGCGTATTGCCCGGTGCCATCCGTTTAATCCCGGTGGTTATGACCCTGTACCGTGATACTTTGGCCGTTACGTCCCTTTTCTCATTTATAATGAATAATATTCATATACACCCCCGTCTGGAGACGGGAATTGTCCTGTCAGGCAGGCGGTAGAGAGATGGCTTTGGAGTTATGCAATCACGAAGACCCATTTTATGCCCGGCAAATACCCCCCTGGAGCGAGCGGATTGAAGACTGGGTGTAGAGGACTGCTGCATGGTCGCCACAGGATACTGCCGCTTGCGATTATATTGCTGGCAGTGATACTCACGGCGGCTGGTTGTAGTGGTGCGTTAGGTCGTGGTGTCGCTCAGGGCTGGGCCGGCGGCGCGGTTACCGACGATACCGTGATTGTCGGCTCCAGGGGAGGTAAGATTATAGTACTCAACGCTGAGGACGGCACCATTCAGGGCGACCCCGTTGTCCTCGTCACCCAGGTACCGTCGGGCGGCTTCGGTTGCTCGGCCGGCGGCAGTGCCGGGGTAGCCATCTATAGCTCTCCTGTTATCAGGGACGACCTGGTGTATGTAGGTGGCTACAATGGCAAGGTCTACGCATTTCTATTTGATGGTGAGAGTCTTTCGGCGGAAAGCGAGTACGATTTCCCACGTGAGGGCTATCTCGGAGGGTCGATTGTTGGTGAACTGGCCATTGACCAGGAAGACAGGGTGTATTTCGGCTCCTCGGATGGGAAGGTGTATGCGGTTGATGCAACACTCCGCAGTATATGGGAGTATGATACCGGAGATGAAATCTGGTCATCGCCTGCCATTACTGATGATACCCTTTTCATCGGCAATTTTGGCAAGAAGCTGTATGCCCTCGATATTGCTGACGGTAGTGAGCGATGGCAATTTGAGACCAAGGGAGCCATCATCGCCGCCCCAGTGGTCTACGAGGACAAGGTATATTTCGGCACCTTTGGCCGGCGTTTCTACGCAGCGGATACCGCCACAGGAGAGGAGGTCTGGCGGTTTCCGGCCACTGACAGTGATGAGGTCAAACCGAGAAACTGGTTCTGGGCGAATCCGCTGGCCAGTAATGGCACCATCTATGCACCCAACCTCGACGGCAAGGTCTATGCTCTTGACGCCGACACAGGTGCCCTCGTAGCCGAATTTGACCTGGGAGGGCCAATCAGCTCTTCACCGGTCATGGTTGGCGAGCTGATTATCGTTGCTACCGAAAATGGAGATGTCTACTCCCTGAACACAACGGACAATCACAAAACGCTGCTAGTTCACCTCGAGGATGTGGTAGGGGAGAAGGTATATGAAGAGACGGTACAGGCCCCGCTCTTCGCTGGCGACGGCGTCGTATATGTACATACCCTCCGGGACAATCTCTACGCTATTAATGTGCAGACCGGAGAGGTGCTGTGGAAGAAGTCATTAACCTCCGGGGACAGCTAGTGAGGTAGGTCTTCGTGGAAGTAATCGGACAAATATGGGACACGGTCTTACTGAGCCCGATGATAAACGTGCTCGTTGTGCTCTCACACTACCTGTTTAACAACTTCGGGCTGACCATAATCGTCCTCACCTTCATTATCCACGGGGCCATGTTCCCGCTGACCCGCCGCCAGATGAAGGCCAGCAAAGGCATGCAGGAGCTCCAGCCGAAGATTGCCGAGCTCCGCAAAAAGTATGCCCGAGACAAACAGAAACTGGCCCAGGAACAGATGGCGCTGATGAAGCAGTCGGGCGTAAGCCCGGCAGGCTGCCTGCTGCCGATGCTAATCCAGATGCCCATCTGGATAGCCCTTTACCAGTCGATAATTCGCGTGCTGGCGGTAGTGCCGGAGGACTTCCTCAAGCTGTCCCATCACCTCTACACACCGTGGTCAACGGTATTCTCACAGGTGCCCCTTGAGAGCAGTTTCCTCTGGCTTGACCTGGCAAGGGCGGACAGCCTGCTAATTATGCCCATCTTAGTCGGTGTCACGATGTGGATGTCACAGAAGATGGTGACACCGGAGAGCGCCGACCCTAACCAGCAGGCCCAGGGACGGATGATGCTGTGGATGATGCCAATAATGTTCGGCTTCTTTGCCATGTCATTCCCCAGCGGCCTGGCCCTTTACTGGGTCGCCTCGAACATCATCAGAATCGTCATGCAGTATTTCATCGGCGGGTGGGGTGGCCTGGCAACAGTATTCAGACCGAGGCAAACGGAAGCCGACCAGAAGGCCCAGAGACGTCCTGCCCCGGTAGAGAAGAAACAGAAAATAGAAAAAGTCGTTGACGCTGATATCGTTATACCAAGGGAATCTACGGAAGAAGGAACGGACAATGGAACCTCTCGAGATAAGCGCCCGGACAGTGGAAGAAGCTATCCAGATAGCATTGAAGCAATTAAACGCCAGTCGAGACGAAGTAAAAGTAAACGTCGTAAGCGAAGGTAAATCCGGTCTCCTCGGCCTCGGGGCTGAAGAGGCGGTAATCAGAGTAGAGCGATTGGTATCAGTGCCTGAATCAGAAAATAATGCTTTCGAAATAGCCAGAAACATCCTCGAAAGGCTGCTCGAGCTGATGGAACTGGAGGCAACCGTTCAGCCGCAGACCTTTCACACCACCAATGGGGAAGAACGTATTGTATCCCCGTTTGCCTTCGACGTGACAGGAGAGGACCTGGGTATCCTGATAGGTCGGCGCGGCCAGACCTTAGCCACGCTCCAGTATATACTCCGGCTTATGGTCAGCCACCAGCTGAAGGTCTGGACGCCAATTGTCGTAGACGTTGAGGGTTACAAGCAACGCCGTTCCGAAGCACTGCAGGCGCTGGCGGCGCGTCTGGCGGAGCAGGTGCGAAGCAGGGGAACGCCGTTCACCCTGGAGCCAATGCCTGCCTACGAGAGGCGCATCATCCACCTCGCCCTGGCAGACCACCCCGACGTCACCACCCAGAGTATCGGCGAGGGAGACCTCCGTAAGGTGGTCATTCTGCCTGATAAGGACTAACTCCATAGCTCAACCTGCCGGTATATCCGGGCTTATCTCGTCATTATCTGTGGGGGACGACCCAAGAGGGACACCCACGAAATCTCCCTTGCTCCTCTTCAGGGAGAACCCACTTTGTCGAAGAGAGAGGGATTTGAGTTTCCACCACAGCGGGGAGTCCTAGAGGGGCGCCAGCCCCTCTTCTTTTTTCTTCCCCCTCCTTTGCTAAAGGAGGGGAACCGAGGCCCGCCTGCCATAGTCCCGGAAGGACGGCGGGCAGGGGGAGGATTTAAAACACAGGGGATGGGGCCTCTATTACCGAACAGGGGAGCGCGATAAACAAGGTAATGCCGAAGGGTCGCTAGTCATTCGGACCGAACACAAAGTGTTGACAGTGGCCGTTTTCTGGGGTAAGATAAACATCCTTGTACATTGCTAACACGTATCTACCCGACCTCACTACAGGGGATGAGCCCCGGAAGGAGGTGGGGTGGCGGAGAATAGTTAAGAGTATCAGTATCGCCAGCACGTTCGGTGATAATCGGTGCTCTTTTTGTTACTCAGCTTGCAGCAATTATTATGCCCAACAGCAGGATATTACAACATAGTGAAAGGAGTCGGAGAAAATGCCAAAGTATTTCATGACCTGGGAAGTAGACCCAACCAGAGTACCTACCGACCTCAAGGAACGCAGTGCGCTGTGGGGTGGGATGGTGGAGATGATAAAGCAGCAAATGAAAGAGGGCACCACTACTGAATGGGGATGCTTTGTCGGCGAGGCTAAAGGGTATTCAATCGGTAAACAGAGTGAGAAAGACCTTACCAAAACCCTGCAGCAGTATTACCCGTTTGTTACCTTCGAGGTACATCAGGTAATGACAGCAGATGAGCTGGCGGAGGTTATAAAATCCTTAGGTGGGTAGTAGAGAGGATTTCATCCGGTAGCACCAGCGTGCCCTTCTTACCGTGAGGTCAAGAAGATGTCCAAGAGTGCAAGGCTGGCAGGTCTTCGACGGTCTGCTAGCCTTGCCGGTCACAGTAAATTCACAAAGACTCGCGCTGTGATGTTGATAAAGACGTGCATGATGACTGCCGGCCAGCAGGAGTTGCTCCGGTAGGCCACGTAGCCGAAATAGATTCCCATAATTATCGTGCTGACCATCTCTATTTCCGGCTTGCCGAAGTGGAGCAGGACAAACGGTATCATCTGTACCAGTATACTGGCCTCTCCGAGTTTTTCCTTTAGCCCAAAGAGAAGGAAGCCGCGCAGTATGAACTCCCAGCCGAAAAGGTAAGCGGCTATTTCAAGCGAGTACCTTACCAGCCTGAATTCCACCTGCGTGTAGTAGTCTGCCACTGAGGGTATGCGGGAGGCGGCATACAGGATTGGGAGTCCCAGGATGACTATAACCGCCAAATGGAACCCCCAGAGCCTCCAGTTCCCCAGTCTCAAGCCGAAGTTTAGGGGGTTCCTCCGCAGCAGGAATATAATCGACAAAATGGGTATGATTGCATAGTAAACCAGCGAGTTGACCCACTCAGGCTGGATTGGATGGTACTCGTCAAGGGCCAGGCACAGAGCGGCTATGCAAGTAACGATGGTCTCTCGGCTATACCTTTGGAGGAAGGCGTAGAGCTCTCTAAGTTCTGTCTTGAATAGTCTCAGCATGGTGCTTCTTTCGCATTAATAGTGTCACAAATGACAGGGGTTGTTCAATATCGGGCTTTGCGTAACGAGCTAGTTCAGATAGATTGGTGGCACTGATTGTTAACAGACTTCGCTTGGTTTTGCTCCACTTCTCCTCAGAAATAATGAAAACCAAGGGGGATTGAGAGGGATTTGTCTTGAACACCCCAAAACGGTGTGGGGGTAGTTCCCTGGCAGGGGTCGTTCGCACCTTAGAGATTACCGCACTATTCTATCAAGAGCCTGGGCGTGAAGACAGCAGATAGTCCAAGAGAGGCGAGGCCTCTGGAGTAGATAAGCATTCTAGACATCGTTAAAGGGGAGTTTAAGAGGGGCTAGCGCCCCTCTTGCTATCTTCTTCTCTGGGGGGATAAAGGGGATGGGGCCACCACTACCAAACAGGGCATAGGAGGTGAATAATAGAATGTCAGAGTGTCATTAATTATATAAACGAGTACACGCAATTGACGGCTCTGGCATTACTGGCGTATATTTGTTATTCAGGCAACAATCATGAACCAGGATGTGGATGGTTTAAGAAGGAGATACGGAGCCATGAAACACAGGGAAGGCTATTTCAAAGGCTATCAGGATTTCAACATCTATTACCAGTGCTGGCTGCCGGAAGGAGATACCAGGGCGGTATTACTGGTTGCCCACGGCTTCGCCGAGCACAGCGGACGCTATGGAAACGTGGTAAATCACTTTGTTCCCAAAGGCTACCCCGTCTATGCCCTCGACCATCGGGGACATGGCAGGTCGGATGGCGAGCGTGTCCAGGTTGAACATTTCAGCGACTACACCAGGGACCTAAAGACCTTTTTCGATATCGTCCGCAAGGAGAACCCTGATGACAAGATTTTCCTTGTGGGACACAGCATGGGCTCGGCTATCAGCCTGGTCTATACTCTACGGTACCAGCATGAACTGGCCGGACTGATAACCTCCGGCGGAGGTCTGGCAAGGCCGGGCGACCCACCGCCACCACCAAGACCAGTCGGCCAGCCCCTCGACACAGCATTTCTGAGCCATGACCCGGCGGTCATTAAAGCCTACGAGAATGACCCGCTTGTCTACCGGGGGCCGATACCTCAGAGGTCGGCGGTGGCGGATATGAGGAGCACACTGCCGGAGCGGGTATCGGAGATAAAGCTGCCCGTCTTGATAATGGCGGGTAATGGCGGCCCGGACGGCGCCCGCAGTCAGGTGCTCTATGAGCTCATCGGCTCCGAAGACAAGACGCTCAAGCTCTATGAAGGCTTGTTACACGAGATATTTAATGAGCCGGAGCACCCGCAGGTTATGGCGGACATGGAGGCGTGGCTGGAGGCCCACCTGTAATCTACTGCCCTTTTTGCTAAATAAGCAAAGCGCGGGTCTCACTATCTGGAGACGGCAGGCCTGCTCGTGACAGATGATGACTTGAGGGAAGGTCAGGCCTTATCAGTGCCGGGCTTTATCCGCGCTATTGAGTCCTGCCAGGTAGTAACATGCCTTTCTTCATCCGCAACAATTCGTTGCAGCATCGCTACCGTGTCCTCATCAAATTTGAGCCTTTGCATGTAGTTGCCATAGTCTCTGATGGCCCTTTTCTCAAACCAGACGCTGGTCCGGAGAACAAACACCCTGCCTGCGAATGTGACAAGAAAACCAAATATCGCCCCGGCGGTCTGAAAAAGAAACCCGACGCGTGACGGAGACCCGCCGAGTTCTATTATGCGACTACTCAGGTTGTCGACGTGTTGTTGCTCGTTGGCAGCAGCAGCGGCAAGCCTGTTGAGCGTTTCTTCTTCATGAAAAGCCCGGGGTTGCGCTTTGTATAACGCCGTGGCAAGGCGCTCCATATTGTACATCATCTTCAGGGCATTAGTGGCTGCGCTCATTTTAACCACCTCACAATCATCATCGGTATATTCGTAATTCTAAATGGGGACGTTATACTAGTCAATTGAAATAGATGTCCGCGCTCCTGCCGTAGAGTACAGACACGAGTAGTGATATGATATTCTTTAACCGTTCTTAGTGTGACATGGACTGCATGGGAGAGAAAAATGGAATTGATGGAAGCTATCAGAAAGAGAGCCAGTATACGCAGCTATGAAGGCAGGCCTGTACCGGAGGATAAGCTGCTGAAAGTCCTCGAGGCGGCACGCCTGGCCCCGTCAGCCAGTAACCGGCAGAGGTGGAAGTTCATTATAGTGAAGGATAAAGAGAGACGGAAGGCACTGTCTCGGGCGGCGGGAGGGCAGGCCCATCTGGCCGAAGCCCCTGTCGTGATTGTGGCAGTGGCGACCATGCCGGAGTATGTCATGAGGTGCGGCATACCGGCGTACGCAGTTGACCTGGCTATCGCCGTGGACCATATGACGCTGGCCGCCGCCGATGAGGGACTGGGGACATGCTGGATTGGCGCCTTCTCTCAAGACGAAGCCAGAAAGGTGGTCGGGGTTCCAGAAAAGTATCGAATTGTTACGGTGCTCCCGCTGGGCTTCCCCCGGCTGCCGGGGAGGGAGAAAACACGCAAGTCACTGGACGAGATAGTCTGCTACGAGACCTTCAAGGAGTAAATGCCGCAGAATCGATGTCTATGCCCAGGACTGAGGCGGCTTCGATTAGCGAACTGACTTCGTAGTCCGGCTTTGCATCATGTGACCATGTTCTGTTATTTCTATTTAGCCAACACGTTGTGATTCCTACTTCGCTGGCTCCAGTAATGTCGTAATTTGAATCTCCTATATGGATGATATGCTCTGGCTTGATTCCATAATAGTCAATAATCTCTAAAAAGAACCTCTTGTCAGCGCTTGCCTTATATGACCTCATCTGTTCAGAGGTGATGACTCTGTCGAAAGGGTACATTTGTGTTAGTGGCCCGAGCATGTCATCGTCCGTATCACTGGCAAGGCATATTGGATATTCCTTGCCCACCGAGTCCAGAAACGGCATAGCATCATCATGGGGGATGCTGAAAGCATGTTGATGCGCCAGCACCAGTGCTGCCTCTTTCGGGTCGAAATCGAGGCCAATCTCCGGGAATAGCTTAGAGTAAGTGGTCTCGAATGTTGCCTTTAGCGGGGTATATTGCTCTTCTTTAGTAATCTGGTCATCAACCAGCTGAAATAGAATGTCCGTGGCACGATTCCAGTACCTCTCGGCCAGGTCGGTGGTATATCCGTCCTTCAGGAATGTCCGCCAGACAACGTGCTTGATACTGCCGATATCTACCAGCGTCCCGAACATGTCTATGCTTACAACTCTGAACTCCATTAATTTCCTTTATCTTGTCAGGGTAATTATCCAGACTATAGTCCTGGCTGGTATCCTGACGTCCCTCTGATGATTGTATCACGCGTCTCCCGAATCAGACGAGAATAGGCCTTCAAATCTCACTATATTTCGTATTCGTGCAGCATCCCACATATATTAAGTCGTTTTAAATCCCATTTTAGCCTTTGGTACTGAGGCCTCCTCAATCTTGCCTATGTTGCCCTCGTACCTCTTGACATTCTCCTGCAGTGCCCTGATAAACCTCTTCATATGCCCCGGACTCATTATGACCCGGGAAGTGACAATCCCTGTCGGAGGGGAAACCATCAGGAAGGTCATAATAAATTCTTCCTTTGTGTGCGTTATCACGGCGTTGTTAGAGTAAACACCACCTATCAGATTGTCGGGTAGTTTGACTTCTATTTTCTGTGGCTCCTGCTGCGCCATCTGTTCTCTCCTTTCTGTACTCATGCGTTTCCTGGCGTGGTCATTCTAGCCATTAGTTCAGGCATTGTCAATGATTGGCATTTCCGGACCGGGAATTCACCTGACGTGCCTTGAATGTAAGCGTATCACCTTGAATTAGCCCGTGGTTTGGACTAAAATTTAATCAGGTCTAATCCACCGACGGATGTTCCCAGTCACAATCTCTCTTATGGTGATAACCGTGAGCAAGTTTATTGATAACCTGAACCGGATTTCGCAGGCTGCCCCGCAGCCGATAGGGTTCCGAGCGTCAAAAGCGACCCAAACTAAACACCAGATGCAGCTCGTTGCCGCCATGTCAGCAGGTGACGGTACCGGCACCCCGGCCGACTATGCCACCGGTGCTGACGCTGGACTACTGCGAGTCTCCAAGCTAGGCTCCGGTGCCAGAACCCCGAAGAAGCTGGCCCCGCCCACACCGGACATCCCCTGGGGTGTCTGGCTCGAGGGAGCCGCCCAAGAGGGACTGAAACAGGCACTAGAGCTGGAGTTTGATTTTGTCATTTTCCACGCTGCCAGCACCACCCTGGTCGTGCCGCCGGATGATGGCGCCGGTATAATTATCCAGGTAGACACATCAATCGTTGAAGGCCTGTTGCGCACAGTTAACGAACTGCCGGTGGATGCCGTACTGATTGCCTCCCAACCAGAAGGGAACAGCCGTCTCACCTGGCACCAGCTGATGCTCTTTCAGCGTTTTGCCAGCCTGGTGACCAAGCCTTTGCTGGTCTTGATTCCACCCGGTACCGACAGTGATGAACTGCAACTCCTCTGGGAGGCCGGCATTGACGGAGTGGTTGTTGAGACCGGACCTGAGCAGCCACCCGGCGAGGTTACCCGACTGCGCCAAGTCATTGATGGAATGAAAATACCAGCCGCCCGCAAGCGGCAGAAGATGGATGCCCTGTTGCCTCGCGCCGAGCGTGATGCCGAGACGATAGCCGAAATAGAAGAAGAAGAAGACGAAGACGAGTAGCCTGTCGAAATGGCAATGGCTATGACTGGGACAGCTGCCAGGACTTCCCTTCGGTGGTAATCGCCGGAGCAATCACCATCTCGGTCTGATGCATCTCCCGGATAGTAGCCGCCCCACAGAACCCCATAGCGGTGCGAATCGCCCCGACAAAGTTCTGGCTGCCATCGGTCATCGAGGTGGGGCCGAAGAGTATCTGCTTCAGTGGAGCGGTGGTGCCAACCTTGATTCGGGTCCCCCGGGGCAGATTCGGATGCGGGTTTGCCATGCCCCAGTGGTAACCGTGCCCCGGCGATTCCTTAGCCTGGGCAAAGACCGAGCCGAGCATAACGGCATCGGCACCGGCAGCCAGGGCTTTACAGACATCGCCCCCTATATGGAACCCGCCATCGGTCACTATCGGTACATACCGGCCCGATTCCTTTAAGTATTGCTCCCTGGCGGCAGCACAATCGATTGTGGCTGTTATCTGAGGCACCCCTATGCCGAGAACCGCACGGCTGGTGCAGGCCGCCCCCGGCCCAACACCGACCAGGACTCCAGATACCCCTGTTCTCATCAACTCAAGGCAGGCACTATAGCTGACGCAGTTTCCCACGACCACCGGTATCGGCAGCGACTCAATCAGCTCAGGAAAAATGAGACCACGTTCACTCTTGGAGATGTGACGGGCACTGGTAACGGTAGACTGGACGACAAGGATATCTCCCCCGGCCTCGGCAACCAGTGGGGCGAACCACTTGGTGTTGGCGGGCACTGCCGACACAGCACAGACTACTCCCCCCTGCTTGATGGCCTGCACCCGCTTGCCAACAAGATTTTCCTTGATTGGCTCGGAATATATCTTCTGCATCAGAGCGGTGACCTCGGCATTCGAGGCCCGGGCAATCTCAGCCAGCACCTCTTCCGGATTTTCGTAGCGGGTCTGTACGCCGTCCAGGTTCAGCACCGCCAGTCCACCCATTTTACCCAGCAGGATGGCAAAGTTTACATCGACCACGCCATCCATAGCCGAAGCCAGAATCGGGATAGAAAAAGTGAGGTCGCCAATCTTGAAGTCGGTGTCTACTTGGTCGGGGTTAATCGTTACGTCGCCGGGGACCAGAGCAACTTCATCAAAGCCGTAGGAACGGCGAAGCTGCTTGAAGCGGGGAGCAGTCATTTTCCTACTCCTTTTAATCAATAATATACCAGAACATACTAAGCCCGTCAAGGAAAATTCCAGGGGGACTTATTTTCATTTGGTTGGTTAAACTGTCATTACGAGGAGCGTAGCGACGAAGTAATCTCGTCGAGTGTATAAGCGAGATTGCCGCGGGGGCTAAAGCCCCCTCGCAATGACACACTACTGTTCTCTACCTGGTAGCAACCAAAACCAAACAGAACCTTCCGGTGGGATTTCCAGTATATTGTCACACCCGACTGCTGCTCTGGACTGCCCCGTTCAGTGTGGGTTATAATAACTGGAGGGAATACATAATGCCCATCCTTTATGTTGTGGCGACTCCCATTGGTAATTTAGAGGATATATCTTTGCGGGCTCTGCGTACCCTTCGTGAGGTGAAGCTTATTGCCGCCGAGGATACCCGTAAGACAAAGCGTCTGCTTAGCAAATACGGCATCACAACACCATTAACCAGCTTTCACGAGTATACTAAGACCCCCAAAATCAACCGCATCCTGGAGCATCTTGAACAAGGAGATGTCGCTCTGGTCTCGGAAGCTGGCATGCCCGGAATCTCCGACCCCGGTTATGAGATAGTGACTGCCTCCATCCAGCGAGGATTCCCGGTGGTCCCGATTCCGGGCCCGTCGGTGGTCACGGCAGCACTGGCCGTCTCCGGCCTGCCTACGGACAGATTTACCTGCCTGGGCTTTCTGCCCAGCCGGGCGAGCAGCCGCCGTCGCCTTCTGGAAAGAATTGCCAGTGAACCGTCCACGCTGGTCATCTTTGAAGCCCCCCACCGATTGACCGCTTCAATGACTGACATGCTTGCCATCCTCGGGGACAGGAAGCTAGCGGTCTGTCGTGAACTTACCAAGCTACACGAGGAGGTCTTTCGAGGCTCTATCAGCCAGGCCCTGGAGTACTTCACCAGGCCCAGGGGAGAGTTCACCCTGGTTATAGAAGGTAAGCGAGCTGAAGAAAAACCCCGGTTAACCGACGATATTGAGCAGTGGCTGAAGCAAATGCGTCGCTCCGGCCTGCCAGCCCGGGAAGCGATTGCCAAGGTGGCGGGGGAAACACGCCTGTCAAAGAAGGAACTGTACCAGGCCTGGCTCAGGCTGGTTTGATTAGTATACGATGCGTAAGAATATATAAGGGAGGAATGAGCGGTGCGACAGGGTTGTATCTCGTTGGGGAATGTCCAGTGCGATAACTGCGGAGTAGTGATTCCCTACGCAGAGCGCTATCTGGTTATCAATGAGGAAGACGGCGTTGAAACCGAAAGCGGCAAGATTTGCTGCTATTGTCTTAATTGCAGCCTGAAAAAAGGCTACGCTGAGTACAGAGAGGAGAAAGGCGAGCAGGTGCTCACATTTTTTCCCAGCGAGTCCTACAGTGTGTGAGTATAGAGACTCACCCTGCTCGGAATAAAGTAATGGCTGAAAGAATCCTTGTTTGTGTGGCCTGGCCCTACGCTAACGGCTCATTACACCTGGGTCAGATTGCCGGGGCCAATTTACCGGCAGATATTTTTGCCCGATACCACCGTACCAAGGGAAACGAGGTGGTGATGGTCTCCGGCTCCGACAGCCATGGCACACCCACAACCATAAAAGCCGAGCAGGAGGGCAAAACCCCACAGGAGATTGCCGCCTACTATCAGCAGGAATTCCTTGATTGCTGGCAGAAGCTGGGTATCTCTTTCGATTTGTACACCACCACGGATACAGAGAACCACACCGAGGTGGCGCAGGACTTTTTCCTGAGACTTCTGGAGAAGGGCTTCCTGTACAAGCAGACCATTTCGCAGGCGTACTGTCCTAATTGCCAGCGTTTCCTGCCGGACCGCTATGTTGAGGGTACGTGTCCGTATTGCACATCTCCCAACGCCCGCGGCGACCAGTGTGAAGCATGTGGTAAGCTGCTGGACGCCCCTGACCTCATTGATGCCCGCTGTCGGGTATGCGGTACAGCCCCTGTTTACCGGGACTCGGAGCAATTCTATATTAGATTACCTGCTTTTAGGGACAGGCTGTTGGAATGGGTGAAGCAACAGAAACACTGGAGAACGAACGTCCTCAATTTCACCCTGCGCTATCTTGAAGAGGGCTTGATAGACCGGGCCTTTACCCGTGATATTGAGTGGGGGGTACCAGTGCCGGTAGAAGGATTCGAGAAGAAACGCATCTACGTGTGGTTCGAGGCCGTCATCGGCTACCTGTCCGCCACCAGAGAATGGGCCGGGCTGCAGGGTGACCCAGAGAAGTGGCGCCACTTCTGGCAGGATGAGTCTACAAAGAGTTATTATTTTCTCGGTAAAGACAACATTGCCTTTCACACTATCATCTGGCCGGCAATGCTGATGGGCTATGGCGACCTCAATCTCCCTTATGACGTCCCGGCTAACGAGTTCCTCACTATCGAGGGCAGGAAGTTGTCCACCAGCCGGAACTGGGCAGTCTGGCTACCCGACTACCTCTCGCGGTATGACCCCGACCCACTGCGGTATATACTATCAATCAACATGCCGGAAACCACCGATACCGATTTCTCCTGGCGGGAGTTTGTGCGGCGTAACAATGATGAACTGGTGGCTACCTGGGGCAATCTGGTACATCGGGTGCTCACCTTTACCTACCGTAATTTCGATGGCGCCGTACCGGCACCAGGAGAGACCGATGAACGCAGCCAGGCCTTGATTAACAAGGCCACCGAAGTACTTAATCGCGTTGATGAGTTACTTTACGGCTGTCACTTCAAGGAGGCACTCAGGTCAGCGATGGACCTGGCCCACGAGGCAAACCGCTACCTTGACGGGAAGGCCCCGTGGAAGGCTATCAAGACAGACCGCCAGGCGGCGGCCGAATCCCTGTATACAGCGATTCAGGTAATCTCGGCGCTACAGACAATGCTTTATCCTTTCCTGCCTTTCAGCTCATCGAAGCTGCGTTCGTTCCTCGGTTTTGACGGCAGTATTGAGGATGAGGGTTGGAAACTACAGGCAGTGCCGTCGGGACAGAAGCTTCAGGCGCCTGAACCGTTATTCGCCAAACTGGATGATAAGGTCGTAGAAGAGGAGACCAGCCGGCTGGGCTCAGCATACTAACGACTGGCTAATCGTCTGCAGACGAAGGGAGATGTTCTTGGAGCTAAGTGAAATATATAAACCCGTACAGGAAGACCTGGCAGCGGTACAGGCGGAGTTAAAAACAATCTGCCAGGTTGAAAATCCCTACCTTGGTGAACTCCTGGAATATAGTCTCATAGGCGGCGGTAAGAAGATTCGGCCCATTCTGGCCCTCCTATCTGCCAAGTCATATAACTATAACCTTGACATCTTGATGCCGATAGCAATGGCAGTTGAACTGATGCACCTGGCTACGCTGATGCATGATGATACCATCGATAACTCCGCCATGCGCTGGGGTAGACCCACAGTCAATAAACTATGGGGTACCGAGCAGGCCGTGCTCCTCGGGGATTATCTATTTGCCCAGACGGGTGAACTGGTGGCAAGAACAAACAATCTACGCGTAATCAAGCTCCTTCCCCTCACCTTGATGATTATAACCAGTGGCGAGATAGCCCAGTCCCAAAGCGCCTTCAAGCTGAAGCAGGCCCGCAAGAACTATCTGCACCGGATTGCGAGCAAGACCGCCGCCCTTTTTGTCATGGCGACAGAGTCCGGGGCAATCCTCGGCGAGGCCCCTGAAGAAGGGATTGAAATGATGAGGGAATATGGGCACAATCTCGGCATCGCTTTTCAGATTGTGGATGACATCCTGGACTTCATCGGCACGGAGGAGGAAATGGGCAAGCCAGTGGGCTCTGACCTGTCCCAGGGCACCCTTACCCTGCCGGCGATGCTTCTCCTCGAACACTATCCCGGCGAAGATAATCCGGTAAGGCAACTATTTCACGCCAGGGGCGGGCAAAAATACATCTCGCAGGCAATCGAGCAGGTGCGCAACTCCCCAATCATTGAAGAGTGTTTTGAAATCGCTACTGATTACCGCAACCGTGCGTGTAAGCGGTTGGAGCAGCTACCGGATACCGAAACCCGCCGGTCACTACATGAACTGGCAGATTTTATCATCAACCGGCGGAGATAAAGGATACACAATAGGTACAGCGATAGGGCAATCGCTGTTTAGTCAGACGGAGCCGGAGATGGCTCTGTGAGAATCGGCCCCACTACCGGGGCTTTTCTTACCCTGCGTTTTTTTTGAGGCTTCGGCTTCTCTTTAGCCACCGCCGTGGTAGCTGGCACCTTTTCTTCTGTCTCGGATGGTACCTGCGCCTTCAATACCTCTTCCAGCGCCTCGCTATCCAGAGTTTCCTTGGCAATAAGCGTCTGTGCCAGCTGAACCAGTTTTGCCTTGTTCTCCGTCAGGACTTTAGTGGCCACCTCGTGAGCGTTACGGATAATCTTATCAACCTCACGGTCAATCTCAAGAGCGACCCTTTCGCTATAGTCCTTCTGCTCGGAGATTTCCCGACCGAGAAATACCATCTCCTGCCGCTCACCAAAGGTCCGCAGTCCCAGCTTATCACTCATGCCGAAGTCAGTTACCATCCGGCGGGCCAGGTTGGTCGCCTGCCTGATATCGTCCTGAGCCCCGGTGCTTGTCTCGTTGAAAATCAAATGCTCGGCAGTGTTTCCACCAAGAAAAACGGCTATCATATCATTAAACTGGGACATGGTTCTCAGGTAGCGGTCCTCGGTCAGCTGCTTGGTGTAGCCGAGCGCCATTCCCCGAGCCACTATCGAGATTTTATGTGGCGGGTCGGCGTTGGGCAATATCCAGGCGACCAGGGCATGTCCAGCCTCATGGTAGGCAGTGATTTCCTTCTCCTTGACACTTATTCGCCGGCTCTTTCGCTCTGGCCCGGCAATCACCCGGTCAATTGACTCCTCAAAGTCTGGCATATCGATGGCTTTCTCGCCACGCCGGGCGGTGAGTATGGCCGCCTCATTGACCAGATTGGCCAAGTCAGCGCCACTGAAGCCAACCGTCTCCTTGGCCAGCACGTCGAGGTCAACCTCCTTGGCCAGCGGCTTGCCCTTGCAGTGTACCTTCAAAATAGCCACCCGTCCGGTTACATCAGGCAGGTCAAGCACGACACGACGGTCAAAGCGCCCGGGCCGTAACAGGGCCGGGTCGAGGATATCGGGTCGGTTGGTCGCCGCCAGCACAATCACATTGGTGTTGGTGTCAAACCCATCCATCTCGGTGAGAATCTGGTTCAGGGTCTGCTCTCTCTCATCATGGCTACCACCCAGACCGGCACCCCGATGTCGTCCCACGGCGTCAATCTCATCGATGAAGATGATGCATGGCGTATTACGTTTTGCCTGGTCGAAAAGGTCACGCACCCGTGAAGCGCCGACGCCGACAAACATCTCAACGAATTCACTGCCGCTGATAGAAAAGTAGGGTACCCCGGCCTCGCCGGCAATAGCCCGGGCCAGTAACGTCTTACCTGTGCCCGGTGGCCCCACGAGCAGGATACCCCGTGGAATGCGCGCCCCGACATCCTGGAACTTCTCACGGGACTTGAGGAAATCAACGACTTCCGAAAGCTCCTGTTTGGCTTCGTCAACGCCGGCGACATCATCAAAAGTCACCGAAGGCTTGTCCCCCGGGAACAGCCTTGCCCGACTCCGCCCGAAGCTCATCGCCTGGCTATTAGCCCCCCGGGCGCGGAAAAAGAGGAAAAATATCAGACCACCGAGGAGGAGCAGGGGTAGGAAGCTGAGAAGTATATTCCCCCAGTTCAAACCAGCGGGTTTAATGTCATATTTCACACCGTCAAGGACGAGGCCTTCAATATCAAATAGGCTCGTATCGCCCTTGTAGCTCTTTAGCTCTGTGCCATCTTTCAGGGTGGCCGTTATCCATTCACCCTCAACAACCAGCTCTTCTATCTGGTTGTTCTGTGATTCGCTAATAATTTCGCTCAGAGGAATCTCCTGAGGGCTTTGCCCGGATGGTTGAAGGGCAAAGGCAATCAAGGCAATCCCACCAACCAGAATTGCCAGGTAAAGCAAACTGACTCGCCGCCACCTCGGTTTCATCTCCACTCCAAACAGTGAATCACAGGCTTTGTATTTATTATTATAGCAGAACAAGTGTCAATGTGGAAGGAAGCGACTAATCGTGGCCTGTCAGTAGCACTTTGTCAGGATGAAATAACCATAACCGTATGGGGAATCTGAAGAACAGGACTGGCCATCAGTTCTTCCATCAATTGCTGCTGAGACGTGTTCTGAATCAGTCCGCTACCTCGATACTCTCGACGGTCAACTCTCTCCCGGAGGTCAGGTCAATATGCGTGTCGCCACATTTGGGGCAGACGATTGCCATTCCCCCGGAAGTAAACTCCTCCCCACAGGTAGAGCACGTATAGCCGAGGGGCACCTCTCTAATATTGAGAGTGGCCCCCGCCATATTGGTATCCACGGTTATCATGCTGAAACAGAAGGCCAATTGCTCCGGTACGACCGCCGCCCACTTCCCAACGGCAATATTCACAGCTTTGAGCTGTTCAACCCCATGGCTGGTCAACTCTTTCTCCACAATATCAACGATGCTTTGCGCAATAGACATCTCATGCATAGGTCTGTCCCTGGCCGTGAGCACCATCAGGTCGTTTCTGGCAAGCCAAGGTAAGTATTTTGCAGGAGCAGGGCATCCCCCTCCAGATTCGGGCTTTCGCAGATTACAAGCCCCTTAACGTCGTAGTCTTTCAAAGCCCTGACAAATTCCACGTACTGAAAGTCCGACTCCTCCATGTCCAGGTGTTTGATTTCACCCTTCTTTCCGTAGGCTATCCCGGAGACGTGGATATGGATGTCGTGCAGAGCATCCCGCCCCAGCCGCTCCTCAACCCGCGAAAGAATAGAGACAAACTCTTCGTAGGAGTTGTGCTTGCCGTCCCTGGCATGATAATGGGCAAAATCAATACAGGGGGCCACCATGTCCAGCTCAAGGGAGAGGTCGAGTAGTTCCTCAAGGCTACCGAACTGCGTCTCCCTGCCCATGAGTTCGGGGCGAACCCAGACTCTGATTTTCTCCTGCCTGAGCTGCTCCAGCACCTCTTCCAGCCGCCCCTTTACTGTCCGGTAGGCCTGCTCCGGCGGGTCACCGAGGTAGAAGGCGGCATGGAAGGCGACGCTGTGAGCTCCACACCAGGAAGCAATCCGCGCCGTCTGCAGTAGTCTCTCCTGGCTGGCCCTGACCTTCTCCGGCTCCCGGGCATTCAGGTTAATGTAGTATGGTGCGTGAGCGGTAAGTTTTACCCCAGTTCTGGCGGCCGTTTCCGCAACAGCACGGGCGGTCGACTCGCCCATGCTGGCACGCCGGACAAACTCCATCTCCATGCAGCCCAGTCCAAGCTCGGCAACACGTTCGATACCACTCACCGTAGACGGCTCTCTTGCGCTGCGGGGCGTCCCGGCTGTACCAAATAGTAGTCCAGACATGCTTCCCCCTAATTGGCATAATATCTTCACCCTGCTCGGCTGTCAAGGAAGCACTCGTGTCCATATGATTCGTGACACCCCTGTTTGGCAGTGGTGGCCCCATCCCCCTTTGTCCCCCTATCTGAACTGGTTCGGGACGGCCAGTGATGTCGTGGGCTTATGGTATAATACTGATAGATAAATCTGAGGGGTTCGCTTACTGGACACAATAGAGATAGCACGCAAAACAGTAGAAGCCGCCAGCGAGAAGCAGGCCTCGGATATTGTTCTGCTTGATGTCCACGAGATTTGTAGCTTCGCCAGCTACTTCGTTATCTGCAGCGGTGAGAGCGAGCGGCAGATAAGTGCCATTCACGACGAGATAGAACAAACATTGAAGAAAGAAGGTGTCCTGCCCCACCACCGGGAGGGCACGCTGGACTCGGGCTGGATGCTGCTTGATTTCGGCGATATTATCGTCCACATATTCGCCCCTGCCGAACGGGAATATTACAAGCTCGACGAGCTGTGGAGCCGGGCAGTCCCCATAGTCAGGATGCAGTGAACCCTGACTCAGTAGTCGAATATCTCATCCTCGGTGAAGAACAGCTCTATCTCCTTGCGGGCATTCTCTAATGAATCAGAGGCATGGGTAGCGTTTCTCTGGATATCCAGACCGAAATCGGCCCTCACCGTGCCGGCCTCCGCCCTGGCCGGGTCGGTGGCCCCCATCACCCGCCTGATTTTGTCAATGGCACCTTCACCCTCAAAGACACAGGCAATGATTGGCGTCGACGTGATGTATTCCACCAGGTCATCAAAGAACGGCTTGCCCTTGTGGATGGCATAGTGTCGTTCTGCCAGGTCTTTATCCATGTGCAGCATCTTGAGTGCCAGCAGCTTTAGCCCCTGCTGCTGCAAACGGCTGATAATGGTACCCCCGAGCCCTCTCTCCATAGCGTCGGGTTTTATGAGAACCAGCGACCTTTCCATGTCAAACTCCTGTGCTTGCAGTAATCTTAATTCCCCAACCTGAGACGGCCGAGCAGCGCTTCCAACTCAACCACGGTCACCTCTTCCAGGCTGTCAACAATAAGGTCGGCCTCTCCAAGGCGACTCCGGGGATGGGTATTGGTGACGGCCACACAGCCCATACCAGCCCGCTTGGCAGCAGTGACACCAGCAACCGCATCCTCAATGACGATGCAGTCCTCAGGTTTTACCCCGAGCCTCCGGGCAGCCAGCAGGAAACCCTGCGGGCTGGGTTTGCCCTCGGTCACATCCTTTTCAGTAACTATGCTTTCGAAGTATCTTTCAATCCCCAGGTCTTTCATTATCTGGTGCACATTCTGCAACGGTGCCGATGACGCCAGTGCCTGCCGGAAGCCGGCGGCGGCAAGCATCGAAAGGAGTTGAATGACGCCTGGTAACGGCTGAATATGCCGGCTAATCTTCCGACGAAAGCTGGTCTCCTTCTCATCAGCAATGGCATCAATCACTTTTCGTGGGGTGGTATTACCCAGCACCCCGCTGATTATGGTGTCATTCCTCTGGCCAAAGCTAGGCCGGAAGTCCTCACCGGTAAACTCTACCCCTCTCTTCTGAAATGTCTCCCGCCAAGCCTCCTCGTGGTAAGGGGCCGTATCAGCGATTACGCCATCCATATCCCAGATAACGGCTTTGGGGCTCTCTGTCGTCATTGTCTCACTATCTTAATCTTTTACACAACCACTAACGGTGCTTGGCTATGGTGATTGATGGCCGGCGGAGATATCCCGGCTGCAGTGTCGCCGGGTCATCACGGTCACCCGCCTCCAGCCTCCTGAGACCAAGCTCGGCCAGAAAACCGGCCCGCCGCAAGCTGGTAACCGACGATGGTATTACCGCCTTTCCACCGCACAGCTCTTTTATCTGCGGAGCGACAGTTGGCACATACTCACCACAGAACACCGTCGCGGTGGTTATCTTTGAGCACAAGGTTTTGACTGTGGTTATGTGCTCGTCAACAAGCTGGAGCCATTCGCCGTCTCGCTTATGGTACATGGCGGTGGCAATCTCCCCCCGCCCGGCATTGAATATAGGGCAAACTGGCAGACCGGTCCCGGCGTGCTGGAAGGCTTCCGTCTCCAGGCTGCTAACGCCGACTATCGGGACACCGAGGCTGAAGGCCAGCCCTTTAGCAGTACTGACGCCAACACGCAACCCGTTGAAACTACCCGGTCCCCTGGCGACGATGATGTCCGTTATTGCCTGCGGGCCTAACCCAAACTGACGGAGCAGGTGGTCCAGATTCGGCAGGAGCTGCCGCGTATGGTTCTGCCCGCAACGCCAGGTCAACTCGGCCACCACACGTCTGTCCCTAACAAGGGCCAGGCTGGCGGTATCAGTCGAGGTATCGATGGCTAGTTGCATCCAATCTCTCTAAAGCTCAGGTATGGCATCCTTCAATTGGTCCAGCATCTTCCGGTAGCGCTGACTGCCGGCTTTCAGCTGGAAGTTACGTTCCGTATCGCCAAGATGGCTTATCTCGACCATAAGGTGCTCCACCGGCATTACACTCAGGCCCTTTTCTGCCCACTCCACCACACAGATACCATCACCATACAGATAGTCATCGAGGCCCAGGGCAGCAATCTCCACAATATCATTAAGGCGGTAGAGGTCGATATGGTACAGGGGCAGCCGACCGTACAGTTCCCGCATAATGACGAAGGTTGGACTCAGCGTGTACTCCTCAATACCCAACCCCCAGGCAATACCCTGAGTAAGGCAAGTCTTCCCCGTCCCCAGCTCACCAACGAGGAGCAAAACGTCGCTGGGCTGGGCTAGCTTACCCATGCTTCTTCCCAGTTCATAGGTCTGCTCCGGGCTATGAGTAATCAGATTCAGATTATTCATCTCCGGCCCCTTTCCATTCTGAAATGGTCCCAGCCTTTCCCTGACAGGCTCACAGGGTTACCCTGACTATCGACAAGCGTTACCTGGTGCTTGCCATCAGTGACAACTTTGCCGATTACGTATATCGGGCGTGAGGCTACCTTGCTTACCTTTTCAACGCAGTCGGCACTGGCGGTAAAGAGGAGCTCATAGTCTTCCCCGCCAGCCAGTGCCAGTCCCAACGCCCGTTCACCAAAGCTGGTCTGAACCGGTGGTGCCACCGGCACCCGGTCAGTCTCTATCCGGGCGCCAACCCGGCTTGCTTCACAGATATGGTCCAGGTCGGCAACCAACCCATCGCTGATATCAATAGCCGCCTTAACGCCATACTCTACCAGTAGTCGCCCTTCGTCTATACGAGGAAAAGGCCGGAGAAGGGCCTTCCTCAGGGCAGCCATTACCTCCGGCTCAAACTCCAGGCCTTTGCTGAGCATCTCCACTCCGGCAGCAGCCGCCCCCAACGGACCGGTAACGGCCACGTGGTCGCCAGGACGGGCAGCCGAACGGGTCAGAAGGCTGTCGCGGTTGATAGCACTGCCAAAAACTGTGACGCTGATAACAAGCTGAGGAGCACTCACGATATTGCCACCAATGATATGTGTCTGGAACTGCCCGGCCAGAGCCATCATCCCCTGGTAGAGGCTAGTTACATCTTCCACATCGGTATCACCAGGCAGGCCCAGCGCCACCAGGGCATATTCCGGCTGACCACCCATGGCGGCGATGTCACTCAGGTTGACGGCCAGTGCCTTCCAGCCGACCTCTTCGTATGTGGCGGTATCAAGAGTGAAGTGCACACCTTCCACAAGGGAATCAACAGTGGCCAACTGAACCGATGAATCTCCCTGCCAGGCGGCAGTATCGTCACCAATGCCGATGATGAGAGAGCCTTTCTGCTTACTCTGGTCATGGCCAACCATTTCAGCCAGGCGGTCAATCAATCCGAACTCCCCCAGCTCCGAGGCTTTCATATTCCAAATTATATCACCCATAAATTCAGGTTGTATAGGAACTGTACCCGTTCATATAATTAATGACACTCTGACATCCTGTTATCCACCTCCTATGCTCTGTTTGGTGGTGGTGGCCCCATCCCCTTTATCCCCCCAGAGAAGAAGATAGCAAGAGGGGCTACGCCCCTCTTAAACTCCCCTTCGACAATGTGAAGTCTGTGCCACCCCCAAAAACCCCCCTTTAGCGATATTTAGAATGTTTATTTACACCAAAGGCCTCGCCTCTCTTGGACTCCCAGCTTGCAATTACCACTCAAGTCCTTGATAGAATAGTGCGGCACACTCCAAGGTGCGAACGACCCCTGCCTGAATAATGTCCCACACCGTTTTGGGGTGCTCGAGGGGTGGAACCCCTCGAAACGGGGGATTCCAAGGGGGCGTCCCCCTTGGAAAACGTTTGTAATCACTTCGCTTGTGAGAAAGGCAGTGTCCCCCTTGGTTTTCGTCATCCGTAAGGAGAAGCGGAACAAGAACCGAGCTAAGACTTCATCAATGTCACCAACCTATCTGAACTGGCTCAGGAAATAAGTGGCGCTAGCCAATTACGTGCGCTGCCTGCTAATACCTCAGTATCAGTTACTATTGTCGTGATTGTGAGCGCAGGATATAATTACGATGCAGGAGAATTTTCGATGGCATCTGGGGACCGAAATGCGCTACGCAATTATAGCTGACATCCACTCAAATCTGGAAGCCCTGACTGCAGTACTGGATGATATCGAGCAGGCGGGAGGGGTTGAAGAGATATGGTGCCTGGGAGACGTTGTCGGCTATGGCCCGGACCCACGGGAGTGCATCGCCATCCTCCGCCAGACCACGAATATATGTGTCGCCGGCAACCATGACTGGGCAGTCATCGGTGGTAAGAACGAAGTAGACATTTCTGAATTCAATCCCGACGCTGCCAACGCCGACCAGTGGACCGCGCAGCAGCTCAACGACGAGGATGTGGAGTACCTCAGTAATCTGCCGCTGGTAATCGAAAAAGACGATTTTACCCTGGTACACGGCAGCCCCAGAGAGCCTGTCCGGGAGTACCTACTATCTACCGGCGCCGCCATTCAGAATCTTAGCTACTTCGAGACGCAGTTCTGCCTGGTAGGCCACTCACACCAGCCGATAGTATTTACATGTGATGAGACTGAAGACTGCTCCGCCCGATATTTCCTGCCGGAAAGTCCGGTATCAACAAAGAGTGGAAGCCGCTTAATTATTAACCCCGGTAGCGTGGGACAGCCCCGCGACGGGAACCCGGACGCTGCCTACGCCATCTATGACAGTGAACAGCAACTGGTAAGGCTTTACCGCGTGCCCTACGATATCCGTTCCACCCAGGAAAAGATGCAGGCGCACGGCCTACCCGTGCGCCTGGCGGCTCGACTGAGCTACGGTGTGTGATGGTGTCAACCGGGCTACAGGTGTGACATGGCAGCACCATCGACATAGAGGAACTGGCCGGTCAAAAAGTCCGTGGCATCAGATGCCAGGTATACCAGAAGTGAGCCCGCCTCGCTGGGATGACCATAGCGCTTCAGTGGTATGTATTTCAAGAGGAGCTCTTCCTGTGGTGCTCCCGTCTTCTCAGTTTCGGACATCCAGCCGGCGCCGATGGCATTCACTGTGATGCCGTGTCTGGCCCATTCGATATTCAGCGCCCGGGTCAGCTGCATCACGCCACCCATTGCCGCACAATAGGCGGTGAAATTCTCAACTCCCCTCTCTGCCAGGCACGAGATAAGGTTGATAATCCTTCCCTTCTCCTGCTTGAGCATCTGTCTGCCCACCGCCTGGCAGCAGTTGAATGCAGAGTTAAGGTTGACGTCGAGAACCCGGCGCCATTCGCTCTCCGTCGTCTCAAGGAAGGGTTTGGCAAGAAGCAGTTCGTTGGCATTTACCAGAATATCTATCCGACCAAACTCGGCAATGACCTGGTCCGCCATTTTCTGTACCTGTGCAGCATCGGTCGTGTCGGTGGGAATGGCAAGTGCTTTCTGCCCCTGGCGGCGGACCTCCTCGGCAGCCTCTTCCAGCCTTTTTGCGTTTCGAGCCGCGATAGCCACATCGGCACCGGCTCCGGCCAGGGCTGCCCCGGCGTACCTGCTCCAGTACTTGCTGTCCCCGGCAACCAGGGCTATTTTACCACCAAGATTAAAATCCTTAGCGACCATCTTAGTCCTCCTCCATTGCGATAACGGGTGCATATCCGGTTGGCGCAATGCCTCCGGCCAGCCCGCCACCATCGTTGGCAAAAAGTCCGCCTGTGATGTAGTTGGAGGCATCGGAAGCTAAAAACAGGGCCAGGTGCCCGATGTCTTCGGGCACCCCCAGGCGCCCCACCGGGATGAACTGGGAAGCGATGGCCATCTCTCCGGTTGACGGCTCTGGTTGCAGTTGTCGGACGTTAATAAAACCGGGAGCGATGCAGTTTATCTGGATGTTTTCCTGGGCAAACGTCGTCGCCAGGACACGGGTCAAATTAATCACCCCCGCTTTGGCGGTGCCGTACATAAAATCGCCCCGGGCACCTCTCATGCCGTTACCGGAGGCAATGTTGACGATTTTACCGTGTCCCTGGTCGATGAAGTGTTTAATTGCTGCCCGGCAGCAGTAGAAGGCGCCACTGAGATTGGTATCAATCCCGATTCGCCAATCCTCGTCGGTGACCTCCCAGAGCGGCCTGCGTCCCTGACCACGAACAATGCCGGCGTTATTAACCAGGATGTCGAGTCCACCCATCTCTGCTAATGTCCGCTCTACCAGGTTATTGACCTGGGCCGGGTCGGTAACGTCGGTAGGAATGGCCAATGCCCTGGGTCCGATTTCCCTGACCTCTTTAGCCGTCTGCTCGATAGCACCGACACGACGGGCGGCCACGACGATATCAGCCCCTTCCTTGGCCATGAGCAATGCCGTCATCTTTCCCAGGCCGGTGCCACCGCCGGTGATAATCGCCACTTTTCCCTGTA
>Ga0315554_1000112_pt1 | contig 40946 bp, 48 predicted proteins | sample SalMarSW160370MG_FD_202114 | JGI IMG/M metagenome (GOLD analysis project Ga0315554, IMG submission 202114) | Salt marsh sediment microbial communities from the Plum Island Ecosystem LTER, Massachusetts, United States - Salt Marsh Sediment SW1603-70 ...
GGGTCGTGGATCTCATCGGGAAACTATTCTAACTCGGAGTAGACATTTATGCTCAACAAGAAAAGTGTGAGAGATGCTGACCTGGCCGGAAAGCGTGTCATTATGCGTGTGGATTTCAACGTGCCGCTTGATAAAGAGGGAAACATCACGGATGACACGAGAATAAGGGCTGCACTGCCTACGATTAATTATGTTCTAGAGCAGAATACAAGGCTTATTCTCATGAGCCATCTGGGAAGGCCGAAAGGCCAGGTCAAGGAGGAGTTGCGTCTTGCCCCGGTCGGAAAGCGCCTCTCCGAGCTTATCGGCAAGGAGGTAATCTGCACCAGGGACTGTATTGGTGAAGAAACGGAAAAAATTATCTCTGGCATGCAGGGCGGTGATGTCGTTCTCCTTGAAAATGTGCGGTTTCACAAGGAGGAGGAGACGAATGACCCGAATTTTGCAAAGGCACTTGCGGCCTATGCAGATATCTATGTGAACGATGCGTTCGGCACGGCGCACCGGGCGCATGCGTCGACTGAGGGCGTTGCTCATTTACTCCCAGCAGTCGGCGGCTTTCTCATGGAAAAGGAGATCAACTTTTTAGGAAAACTCCTCTATCAGCCGGAAGAGCCGTATGTGGCGATTATCGGCGGCGCAAAGGTTTCAAGCAAAATCGGGATACTGGAAAAGCTTCTCGAAAAGGTCGATACGCTTATCATCGGCGGGGGAATGTGTTATACATTTCTCAAGGCAAAGGGCTTTGAAATCGGCAATTCACTCGTAGAGACCGAAAAGGTGAGCCTTGCCTTTGAGCTCATAAAAAAAGCTGATGAAAAGAGTGTCAATCTCATGCTTCCGTACGATCATATCGTGACGAACAGGGTTGAGGAGGGCTCGAAAACGAGGACGGTCGATACCAATGCAATACCTCCACAGATGATCGGGGTGGATATCGGACCGAAGACAATCAGGGCCTATAAAAAAGAAGTAAAGCGTGCACGAACGGTGTTCTGGAACGGACCGATGGGCGTGTTTGAAATAGATAAGTTTGCACGAGGGACAAATCAGATTGCGAAAGCCCTCGCATCGTGTAACGCGACGACTGTTATCGGCGGTGGGGATTCTGTTGCGGCGGTAAATAAAATAGGCGTCGCCCAAAAAATCGATCATGTGTCTACCGGGGGAGGAGCGTCTCTCGAGTTTCTCGAGGGAAAAGATCTCCCGGGGATTGAGGCACTGCAAGACAAGGAGCCGTAGATATTATTACGATTTAAGCCAATCCCATTAAAACCATTCTTCTAAGTCACTTCTCGCGAAGTTACTTTATGATATTTGGTTCCCGGGATGTATGTCACTTACAAGTCACTTCTCGTGAAGTTACTTTATGATATTTGGCCCCCCGGGGATACATCCCGCTAGGGACGTAGACCACTTTTAAGTAACTTCGTGAAAGTTACTGTTTGATACTCGGTCCTGTAAAGGATCGGTCCTGAAAGGACATACGCCGCTTTTAAAGGGGAAGGAAGCACAGAATGAGAAAAGCGTTGATTGCGGGAAACTGGAAAATGTATCTCGACAGAGATTCTGCCGTCGGTCTTGCAGAAGCACTTTCGCGGGAGGTTCGGGATACAGATGACCGGGATATACTCGTTTGCCCGTCATTTCCTCTCATCAGTGACGTAAAACGCGCACTTGAAAACAGCGTCGTGATGCTTGGCGCACAGAACATGTATTTCGAGGACAAGGGCGCTTTTACAGGAGAGATATCAGCCGATATGCTGATTTCAGTCGGCTGCAGTCATGTAATACTCGGGCACAGCGAGAGACGGCATATCTTTCATGAAGATAATGATACCGTCAACAAAAAGGTACTGCAGGCTCTCCGAAAGGGGCTCATACCGATCCTCTGTGTCGGGGAACTTTTGGAGGAGCGGGAAGCGGGGAAAACCGAAGACATTGTGAAAAGCCAGGTGGTAGGCGGGCTGCGGGATGTTTCAGTGGATGATATGCGTATTCTTGTAATTGCCTATGAGCCTGTGTGGGCGATCGGCACCGGGAAAACAGCGACGCCTGAAGATGCGGATGGGGTTCACGGTTTTATCAGGAGAACCGTTGCGGATTTATACAGCGCACAAACAGCCGAAGGATTGCGTATTCTTTACGGTGGTTCCGTCAAACCCGAGAATGTAGACGGGCTCATGGCAAAGGATAATATCGACGGAGCGCTTGTTGGCGGTGCATCTCTTAAATCGGATTCTTTTTTGAGGATCGTTGGTTTTCAGCAATGATGAAGTAAATCCGTCTGCAATTGAGGTGTTGTCATAATAGGTAATAATGTGTTGTATAAAGAGGGCAAGGATGCATCTGTTGATGCACGTAAGTGTATCTTATGGGTGCCATCCCCTGAAATGTTAAAATAGAAGGTGATGTGTTATGTTAATGGCTTTGACAGCTCTTTTTTTCTTTATAGCGCTTCTTTTGATGGTTATAATTCTTCTTCAGCCTGGAAGCAGTGGCGGACTTGGGTTTATTGGAGGCGGAAGTCAATCAGCTTTCGGTACACAGACTGGAAATGTGATGACGAAAATCACGACGACACTTGCCGCGCTTTTTCTGCTTGTAAGTTTTATTCTCGGATATCTCAATGCTCGCCAGGGTAGGGTGGAAACGAAGGACATAATGAAGCTCAACAAAGAAGCCCAGCAGGCTCCTGCCCAGCAGGCCCCGGAAGAGACACAGCGGGGTGATATCGGAGTTGATATTTCCGACACCAATAAATAGCATCGGTTTGACAGCTCGTTCTTCCGCCTTTTTATTACTCCGTATTAACCTCTGCTGATCGTTCATAATTCAGCCGAGTTGAGCTCGATTGCTTTATTACTGCCGACTGTGAGCGGTATGTTCTCCATTACTATTTTCAACATGTGTATCCCTGACAAACCACCGGTATTGAAACCATAGGTAAAGAATATGAAAATACTCCATACAGCAGATATTCATCTAAGGGCAATAGATGATGAACGCTGGAATGCACTCGTTAGCCTGATTGAACTGGGAAAAAGTGAACAGGTGGACGTTATTGCAGTTGCCGGAGATCTCTTTAACAGCGGGGCGGATGCAGATACAATACGTGCCGAATTAAGAGGGCTTTTTTCAAACAATTCCTTTAAGATACTGCTGCTTCCGGGTAATCATGATCAGGCGGTCTATGAAGGTGGGCGGTATTTCGGTGACGATGCGGTGGTAATGAATGATGTCAGCAAACCATTCACGTTTGAGGATGTGTGTATATGGGGTTTACCCTATATACCTGCTGGTTCTGAAGAGGTCCTGCGCACACTCCGTTCTTTTAAAGAACTTCTCGATACTAAAAATTCCCACATTCTTCTCTATCATGGTGAACTGATTGATGCCTTTTTTTCAAGGCTTGATTTCGGAGAAGAGGGTGCCGGGCGGTACATGCCCCTCAGACTTTCCTATTTTAACGGACTCGACTTTACATACGTTCTGGCTGGCCATTTTCATACTCGTTTCGATGTGCGGTCGTTGCCAAACGGAGGCTTTTTTATTTATCCGGGATCTCCTGTGTCTATTTCCAGCAGGGAAACGGGTAGACGGAAGGTAAATATATTCGAGGTCGGCAGGTCTCCCGAGGGAAGAACAATTGGTACATCCTTTTATGAAGAGGTCGTGGTTGCGCTCAATCCGTCTGACAAACAGAAGCCTGTTGAAAGAGTCTCAAGAATTCTTGATACGATGACTCCCGACCAGAAGCTTCTTCTCACGGTTAAAGGCTATTTTCACGGAGAAGAGTGTTCCACCAATGAAACACAACTCACAGAGGAGATACGGAGATTGATACGGGGAAAAATCGTAACCTTTACCCCTCTTTACAAAGATATACGAAATATTCTTGATGATGATCTTTTTTCCATGTTTCTTAAAAAGCTGAATAAGGGGAGGTTCGGCGAGAATAAAAAGGAACAGCTCTACAATACGGCAGTGCAGGCCATGATTAATGCGAGCCTGAGGCAGCAGGACCAAGGTTGATTACTTATGAGGATCAAAGAGTTTCACATTACACGGTACGGACCGCTTTCCTTTAAAAGTCCAATTACCCCCGGACCGTTCAGCGTCATTTTCGGGAAGAATGAAGAGGGTAAGAGTCTTACGATTGATGCGCTCGTTAAACTTCTCTTCGGTAGGAAGCTGACAGAATTTTCGCGTATCGACAGGGTGGCCCATTTGCCTGAAGGATACGTGCTCGTTGAAAGACAGGGCGGAGATGATCAAAAACTTCCGGAAAAAGGGTTTCTCACCGATGTAACAGGCCTCACACAACGGGAGTGCTCCAACTTATTTATCATACGGAACAGCAACCTGTCCATTTCAAAACAGGATGATTTTTTTACCGATATAACGGATAGGCTGACCGGCCTGAAAACAGCCGAGATCGCCCATATAAAGGCGGCCCTGTTCGAGATGGCTAGGTTGACGCCTGGAGAAACATTCAGAGATATAAAGGGTGAAAAACTTAAAACGAGGCTTGACAGAGCTTCCAGTCTAATGGAGCAGATAGAGTTACTGATAGAAGAAATGAAGTCATCAGGCTTTGATGAGCTCTATGAGAAGAAGGTACTGCTTGATGAGTACATAGCGGGGCTTTCTACCAACCTTGAAAACCTTGAAGACGCCCGTAGAAGAGAATTGTTTGAAAAGTGTTCGGGGGCCCTTGATACAATAGAGATAAATGAGCTGAGGCTTGCTGAACTGGCGCCCTTCACAGATAAAGATGAGCAGGAGTGGAGAAACTGTGAAAACAGTATCGTGCACCTGGAAAACGAGAAGGCCGATACAACCAGGATGATAGGTGAAAAAGAATCTGTTTTGATGGATGTGCGTGAAAAGTTCGAGGATAAGAGGCGCTCCCAGCAAATACTCGACGAGAAGCGTGAAATCATAAACAATGAAATTCGGCCACGGATACGATACATGAAGGCACGGTCTGCAGAGATTGCTGCTCAGGCTTCAAAGAGCAGGTTTATGACCGTTCTTTTTGCCGTCGTGGTTGTGCTTACCGGGTTGTCCCTCATGGGAGTCGTATTTACCAGAGAGGCCTATTTTTTTTACATTGGGGTATTTTTTCTGCTCGGTTTTATCGCTGTTTCTGCTTTCAAACTCATATTGTTACGAAAAAAAGGTAAACTGGACAGCGAGCTCAAAGAGGTGAATATGCTGCTCTCTACCAATGGTATGAACACGGGGAATCTGGAACAGGTGCTGGAAAATGTCCAGAAGTTTGAAGATAACTGTACATTTCTTTCAAATGAAGTGAACGATCTTCTCGGCGAGGTGAACGGATTAAAGGGAACCGTTCAAGCACTCAAAACGCAGAGGCTGCAGACCATTGAGAGCAGTATTATGGCTGAAAAAGACAGGATACGACAAATACAGGAATCAAGCGGTTTGACAACCCTTGACCAGTTTACGGACAAATTACAGCAGAAAAAGAAACTCTATGCTGAAATACAGGAACGACAGGCTCTTTTGAGGGAGTTGCTCGGAGAAGAAAGCAATTCAAAACGCGATGCGCGCACACGATATTGGAAAAGTCGGATTGAGGGTTTACGTCAATATAGAGAGAAGGCAGCTGGCATTACTTTCAATGAGGAGGAGCTTTTTCGGGTTAAAGACGAACTGAACCGAAAAAATGAGGCGCGTGAAAAGTATGTTGATGAGATTGTGCAATGTAGACGCAAACTGGAAGAGGTGGAGAGGGAGGTAAATTTCGTGCTGGACCAGGATGGCGAGCATTTGCCCTGTGCAACAACAGTGGATCTGGAAGCAGTGAAAAAACTACTTGCCGGGTTTATCGATGCATGGGAGACTATGCGTGAAAATGTTCTTGCCGTGTTGAATCTGTTTGAGCGGATTGAGAAGGAGGAAAAGGAGAAGGTGCAGGGGCTTTTCGGTCCTGCAAGCAGCGTAACAGGTTATTTCAAAGATATTACCGGAGGACGATACACCCAGGTGCTTTATAACCGGGAGGCTGCATCGATCGACGTTCGGAAAGAAAATGGCGAAGTATTGAGTGCGGAAAAGCTGTCTTCCGGTGCTTACGACCAGCTCTATCTCAGCGTCAGGCTCGCACTCGGCAGCAGCCTGCTGAAGGACAACCGCGGTTTCTTTATTTTTGATGACCCCTTTATAAAGGCAGACCCCGACAGACTCGAGAGCCAGTTCAGGACCCTGATGGATATTGCAGAGCACGGGTGGCAGATCCTTTTCTTCAGCGCCAAGGGCGAGATAGAAGAGCTTGTTGAAAGGATGAACAGGAAAAAAAAGATAATAGAGTTTATTGAACTTCATAAAAACCTGTCTTAGAAGCGGCGACTTTGCGGCCGATCCCTTGCGGGATGTATCCCTTGCGGGATGTATCCCTTGCGGGATGTATCCCTTGCGGGATGTATTCACGGGGGACCGAGTATCTGTAAGTAACTTCACGTGAAGTTACTAAAGGATATAATGGATGCATAGAGGTATTTGTCGGATAGTTTCGGCGCAGTCAGATTGCCAGGGCTGCTGCAGCTGAAGCATGAAGTTTTTTCATACTGGCAGTAATATTGTCTGTGAAAACGCTCGATCCGGCTATGAGGTAATTTGCGCCTGCTCTCACGATATCGGGTGCAGTGCTGCTGTTAACTGCCCCGTCTACACCAATATCAAAGGAAGCCTGTGCTTCTTCTCGCATGGCACATGCTCTTCTTATTTTCGGCACTGTTACGGGTGAAAACGGCTGACCTCCGTATCCTGGGTATACCGCCATGATAATGAGCAGGTCGATCTCCCGCAGGATTTCCGGGTTGGCCTCGAGTTTTTCAAATCCTCGGTCGGGATTGATTCCGATGCCTGCTTTTACCCCCATTTCTTTAATCGCGTTAATTGTATACGGAAGATGAGGACAGGTGTCTTCCTGAACCACAACCATGTTGCTTTCAGCGCGGGCGAAATCGCCAATAAATACATCCGGGTTGTCTATCTCCAGATGTGTGACGATCGGGATATGCACATGTTTTTTAAGGGCGGGTACGATATTTACACCGAATGAAAAGTTATGTACATAATGACCGTCCATGATGTCAATATGAATAGCGCATCCACCGTTTTTTTCCGCTGCAAGGGCATCATGGCGCAGGTTGCCGAAGTCTGCAGATAGTATGGATGGGCTGATCTTGATTGGATAATCCATCTTCTCTTACCTGTTGTAATGAGACTTGTACACTATGTTTGAAATGAACTACTGCATACTATGCCGCAGATAATCAAAATCGTTCAGTGAGAGTCCTCTTTTTTCGAGTTCATCGAGAATAAGCTCTGTAGTCCATGCCGAAGCATCCGCAACGACGGTCGTACATTTGTCGGCATGCGCTCCTGCTTCCTCGAATGCTACTTTCTCTTCCTTGTTCCAAAGGTCGAAGCTCCGTCCGAATATCTTATTATGGATATCCATACAAATGACACTCCCGTACTTTTCCATGTACCGTTCGTATAATGCAACTGCCATGTTATATGAACAGTACTTGTCTTCTCGATCGTCGTCGAACTTTTGGCGTGTTCTGCCAAAGTACGAGCTCATGACCATGACTCCTCCAGAATAGCCTCCACAAAGACCAACGCGAAGCAGCCCTCCGCCTGTTGCAAGCCCGCTCCCTGCCTTGAAAATAAAATCATTGCGAGTACCGAGTGCATCCTGTATCGCAGCGATCGCGCACTGGGAACACCCTCTGTACTTTTTCTCATAATCGAATCCGAGTTTGAACGCCTGCTTAACAATAGATTCCCTGTCCATTTTTCGTCCCCCTCTGGTATACGGTCTTCTAAGTAACTTCTCAAGAAGTAACTTTTTGATACACAGCCTGTTAAGGGTCAGTCCCCCTGGGATACATCCCAGGGGGATACATCCTGTAAGGGATACATCCCGCCAGGGACATGCGCTATTTTTAATCAGTAACCCCGCACAATTGAGTCTTTAATATAATAAGAAAGGGGTGATTGTTGAATCATTTTTCATGCAGGCGGGATATAGGGCACACTATAGTATTCGCTTGACTTCTAAGTAACTTCGATTAAGTTACTTTTAAAACTTGACCGCGAAGTGGCTATCCCCTTGTGGGACTATCCCTGGCGGGACTATCCCCTTGTGGGACTTGCGCCACTTTCATAGTATTTCATTTACTTTGAGAGGAAGTATCTCCATTGAGCGGTGTTTCAGTGAAATTGCGCAGCTGTATTTCCATAATTTCAGCACTTGTTGTATTTTCGTGCAGTTTATTTTTTAGTCAGTATGCTTCGGCTGGAACCGGTGTTGACTCCATCGGCAGCAGAGTCACGGTACCGGGAAATCTGACGAAAATCGTCTCGCTCTCGCCAGGCGCAACGGAAACGCTTTTTGCAATCGGTATTCGTGATACTGTTGTCGGAATTTCAGATTTTTGCAATTACCCGCCTGATTTTGTCCGGTCGAAGCAGAGGATGGGCGGATTTTCCAGCCCGAACATTGAAAAGATACAGGCTGCATCGCCGGATGTTGTCATAATAGGTACCGTTGTTCCCCTCAAGATAAAGAGGCAGCTTGACAGTCTCGGTATACAGGTGTTTGTTTACAATCCCAAAACATACTCCGCTCTTCTCGATTCTGTGTATCAGTTCGGCAGGATGTTTTCCCACGAAGAGGGGGCCGGGGAGCTGATACAATCTCTGCAAAACGGCGCGGCTGATGTGGTACAACATGTGCAAAAAAAAAGTGTTCGTCCAGTAACTACTTTTATTGAAATATTTGATAATCCACTTTATGGAGCAGGCAGAACCAGCCTGCCCGGAGATCTTATTACCATGGCCGGTGGAAGAGTAGTGCCTGAAGGAGAGCTGGAGTATCCGAGACTGAACGAAGAGCAGCTTCTTGTACTGAATCCCGAGGCAATTGTGCTGGGTCACGAGGCGGACTTGAAGCAGTTTCTTTCAATACACGAGCACGTTGCGGATATCAGGGCCATTAAAAATCGTAAGATTCTCATTCCAGATCCCGATCAATTTCTGCGTCCGGGACCCAGGGTGTTGAATGCCCTCAAAGAAATCGCTCAGTTTCTTCATCCAGAGGCTTTTTAATGAAAAAATACTTTCACATACTTCTTTTGATCGTTGTTCTTTTTATCAGTTTTATCGTGAGCACCTCCCTCGGTTCGGTAAATGTGCCGCTTAAAGACACGTTTCGAATACTTACCTCTTTTTTCTTTGACACGAGTGGAATTACCACTGTATCCCGCGATATTATTGTGAAGATACGTATACCGCGGGTTTTTCTCGGCATGTTTGTCGGTGCGGCGCTTTCTGTCTCGGGTCTCGTGTTTCAGGCATTGCTGAAAAACCCTCTTGCGGATCCATATACACTCGGTATATCGGCTGGTGCATCTTTCGGTGCTGCGCTTGCCATCTTTTTATCCTATGTTATCGATGCGTACTTTAAAACCCTTCTTCCGGTATTTGCATTCGGCGGTGCTGTTTCTACGATGTTCTTCGTGTACTTTCTCGCGCGCACGAAAGGAAGGGTGCAGATGCTCACCATTATTCTATCCGGGGTAATTGTAAGCTATCTTTTTTCATCAGGGCTTGTGCTGATCATGTCTCTTGCCGGTGACAGATCCCATGAGATCATTTACTGGCTGATGGGAAGCCTCGCCGGTTTCCATCGATATATGATACCCGCTGCCGCCACGATTCTCGTTTTAAGCGGATTTACCTTTTTGTTCAACAAAGACCTTGATCTGATTGCCCTCGGCGATGAGCGAGCTATAAGCCTTGGAGTGAATACCGACAGCATCCGGCTTATTCTTTTTTCAACTACCTCGCTCATCACTGCAACGGCAGTGTCGCTTACAGGCACAATCGGATTTGTCGGTCTCATTATTCCCCACTCAATGAGGCTCGTATTCGGACCGAAACACCGGGTGCTGATTCCTGTAAGCATTATATCCGGTGCTGCTTTTTTGCCCCTATCGGATATGATAGGTCGGGTTCTGCCGGGAATACTTTTCGGAAGCGGATTGGAAATACCGGTAGGGGTTATTACATCATTATTCGGTTCACCCTTTTTTATTTTCCTTCTTTTAAAGGGCAAGAAGAAACTATGGTTCTGATGGCGGTATGAGATAGAGAACAGGGTCGGAGAGGATATTTTGAGTTTTGTGATTGAAACACGCAATCTTTTTGTCGAGTATGACGGCACTGCCGTTCTTCAGGATATTTCGCTCGATGTTGCTGAGGGGGAATTCCTGTCAATACTCGGACCGAACGGGGCCGGGAAAACTACTCTCATAAAAGCGCTGACCGGTGTAATCAGAGATATGCGGGGGCATATTTACCTTTACGGAAGGCCCCTTAATGCGTACAAAAAAAAAGAATTTGCGCGACACGTTGCATTCCTTCCTCAGGACCTCCCTTCATCCCTTCCGTACCTGGTACGGGATATTGTAATGATGGGCAGATTTCCCTACCTGAAGAGATTCGAAATGGAAAAGCCCAGAGATACCCGCATCGTGCGGAAGTCGATGCAAATGCTTGGGCTTGAAAAGTTTGCTGGCAGGCATCTTTCAGAGCTGTCCGGAGGGGAGCTGAAACGAGTCTTTATCGCCCAGGCTATTGCTCAGGAGTCGAATGTCCTGTTTCTTGATGAACCTACTGCGAATCTGGACATCAATTATCAGGTAGAGATATTCAAGCTCCTGCGGAAGTTCAACGAGGAAATGAACAAGACAATAGTACTGATTACACACGATATCAATCATGCGGCCCGTTTTACAAAAAAGATTGTACTTTTACGGGAAGGCCGGGTGATGAAAACCGGTATCCCGGCTGAAGTCATTGATGCAGTCACCGTACGATCGGTGTTTGATACCCATGTAACAGTCCAATACGATCAAGAGAAGAGGCCGTATATTCTTATTTGAATAAATATAATGTTTGCCGTTGTTATAATCGTTGCGGGTTTCGGAGCTCGCCCGAAGGAAACAGACACCGTCGTCCTGATGTGCATGGGGGTAGCTTCATGTTCTATCTTCTAGTGCTACAGCGATACTTTTCATATCAAGTGCGATTAAAATATTTTTAGCAGAGGTAAATGCGTCTTTTGTGTCAAAGAGGTGTATCTTATACCATAGAATCAATAAGTATCGCCGTAGTACTGGGTAACTTCGAACAAGTTATCTGTGATACTATGTCCCGTTCGGAATAGGCCGCGAAGTCGCCGCTTTTAATGCAGCAGTAATATCGGGAGGTATGCGAGTGAGCCATATAATAAAAGAGAGAATCAGTGATGCAGAGGCAAAGAAAAGAGGCATCGATTCGTGGGGGATATGGGAGAAGGAGAAGTCCGAGTTCGACTGGTCATACACAAATGATGAACACTGCTATATCATCGAGGGAAGAGCATCTATTACGACGGATGATGAAACTATAGATATAGAACAGGGAGATTATGTCATTTTTCCTGCAGGACTTAAATGCAGGTGGAAAGTTACACACACTCTGAAGAAGCACTACACGTTTTTATAGGTCGCTATGCGAAATTGCGAGTCGTACCTATATGACTGATTGCCCGAATCACGCACGAGGAACAGTAAAAACTGTTCCCCATGATTTATCTTTTATTTTTGTTGCAGTTTTTTCTCAGTAGCTTTCTACATAAAGTTCGAAGTAAGACATCGGGTGCAGGCAGGTCGGGCACTTTTTCGGCGGTTCGGGTCCCTCATGTACGCGCCCGCAGTTAAGGCATTTCCACAGGACAGGGGTGTCTTTTTTAAACACCTTTCCTTCTTCAAGATTTTTAATGAGTTTTTGGTACCTCTTTTCATGCCACACCTCGACCTCTGCTACTCTTCTGAAGAGGCTTGCAATCTGGGGAAATCCATCTTTATCTGCAACGTCGGCAAAGCCGGGGTATATTGAGGTGTGTTCGACATTTTCACCGGCAGCCCCCGCTTTCAGGTTGTCGAGAGTTGTGCCGACGATACCGGCAGGATATCCTGCAACAATCTCTGTCTCCCCTCCTTCAAGAAATGAAAAAAATCGTTTTGCATGCTCCTTCTCATTATCAGCTGTTTCGGTAAAAATATTGGCTATCTGCATGTAGCCTTCGTCTCTGGCTTTTGATGCAAAAAACGTATACCTGTTTCGAGCCTGAGATTCACCTGCAAATGAGGCAAGCAGGTTTTTTTCTGTCTGTGTTCCTTTTACGCTTTTCAATGTGCACCTCCCAAAAAAATATTGTTTAATTATAACGGCCGATCCCTCGTGGGACATAGTATCACAGGTAATTTATTTGAGGTTACTTAAAAGCGCTGTGCAGTAACCATTCCTCATTTGTGCGAAAGTTTTATTCACAGTCCGGTTTTGCTTTCATGCAGTTGCTGCAGATGCCTTTAAGATAGAGATGCCGCTCATTTACCTTATGTTGGCAGACAAATCCATTTGCGATAAAGGTACTATCAATTTCAATGTCGAAGATATGGCCGCACTGTACACATTTAAAATGAGCATGGGGTTTCATATTGGCATCATAACGGACTTCGTTTTCGTCTATCGTGAGCCCATATACAATTCCCTTCTGATGAAAGAGGTTCAATGTATTATAAACGGTTGTTTTTGAGAGAGTAGGTATTTCCTTCAGCAGACTGCTGTATATTATATCCACGGTCGGATGGGAGTTATTTTTCGCAAGAAATTCGTAAATTCTTAGCCGCTGATAGGAAGGATGTATTCCCCCATTAATGAGGAAATCTTTTAACGACCCGATTGAAGGTTTATTGTGTTTAAGTGGCACTGATTTATTTTGCATTTCTCTCTTCTTAAAAAGTGCAAAACCTTCTACAACTCAATAGATTGTGACAATACTGATTATTTCTCACTCCACCGGTTGTATTTCCATCACGATGTATGAGGATAATGGCGTTTTTACAGGGATATATGCAGCTTTTGAGTAACTTCAATTAAAGTTACTTTACGATATTCGGTCCCCAAGGGATACATCCCGCCAGGGACGTAGACCACTTCTAAGTAACTTCGAGCAAGTTACTGTTTGATACTCAGTCACAAAGTGACATATCCCACCAGGGATACATCCTGTCAAGGACATATCCCGCCAGGGATTCACATCACATTGAATTTATTTCACGCTCTCTTTGTAAGTATGCGTGATACAAAACTTTTTTATATAACATATCCAGTCTGCCGTAAAAAAACCTTCATTGTAACGACGTAACGGTTATTGAGATCCTCTCTGGCCGAGGTGACTGTCGAGCATAAACAGACCGTTTGCAGAATCTTTGATAAGTTTCAATTTCTGTACAACTCCAAGGGTTGATGATTCTTCTTCGACCTGTTCTTCGACGAACCACTGCAAAAAGTTCTCAGTCGGAATGTCTTTTTCCGCGCGAGCCAGATATACGAGATCATGAATAAGTCCTGATACCTTTACTTCATGCTGGTATGCGTTTTCAAAGGCTTCGAGTGGAGATTTCCAGCTCGTCGTCGGCGCATCGATAGCAGTCAATGTAACTGCGCCGTCCCGCTCAAAGATGTAGGAGTAAAATTTCATTGCATGTCCGGTTTCTTCCTGCGCTTGCACACGCATCCAGTTCGCAAAACCAGAAAAATTCAAGCTCTCGAAATAGGTTGACATTGAAAGATACAGGTAGGCTGAGTACAGTTCTGCATTCAATTGTTCATTTAACGCTTTTTCCATTTTAGTGTTCATCCGTGGTACTCCCTTTCATCTATATGGTATATAAAAATAATGCGAAAGAGGGCAGTTTTGCGTCATGCCCAGGACAAAATACAGCAGCCTTCTTTGCAGTGTGTAACCGGTCTTAGCCAGAACTTTCTCATAACAGCCTCCTTCCCTGGGTTAATTGAGCTTTATTAATAATCTTATCGAATACACTTTTTCATCAAAATCCTGATCTTCCTATGGCCCCTGTGAGTGTGAATTATCCATGCATGGCATTATTATCAGCACTTATGGTTTTATTCATTAAGGTTCCGGTTATTTATACCGGAATTTCTATGCTCAACAGAGCTATTAGGTTACAATTTCATATCATTACATTCTATAGGTAAAAACCATAGGCAAGTGCCAGTTTGAAACTTTTACATTTGAAAGTTCACTTACCTATATTTTCACCTGAACGATAGAATGTTTATTCGCCTATAATTCTTTTTTCATCTGTGAAAGTTTAGTAAAATGCTTTCTTTCTTCACTGATAATTGTATCAATGTGGTCTTTTTCAGCTTTTGGGACGAATGATTTTATTTCCTGGTAGTAGAGAATGGAGTCGAGCTCTCTTTTAATTCCAAAATCTATTGCTGATTCTGTGTCTTTGATTTGTGCAATTTCAGCATCAAGATCACCTGGCTTGAATATCAAGTTATCCGCATAAGCCTGCAGATAGGCAAAATATTCATCCGGATAGTTTATTGGCTGTTTAAAAGACTCGATGCTGTCGAGCATACGGGAAAAAATTTTTATATGCTTTGACTCTTCACCTGCTAAATACTGAAAAATCTCCTTCTCCGAGTTCGAATCAAGTTTTTCCGCATATTTAGTGTAAAAATCATACCCGTTTTCCTCAATTTTCACTGCAAATTGAAACACTTCAGCCGCACTTACCAAAGCCATCACTTCCCCCTTATTCCGTCTCGTCTTGAAGCTGCACCCATTGTACTTATTTTGATGTACACCTTGTCATCCAGCTTGCTGCACTAAACGGAAACCACCTCGACCACCTCGGGAATTTCCTCTTTGAGCAGTTTTTCAATGCCCATTTTTAGAGTCATCTGGCTCATTGGGCAGGCTCCGCACGCTCCGGTTAGCTTGACCTTAATTATTCCATCTTCTCCAACGTCAACGAGCTCGATGTTACCGCCGTCTGCCTGCAGAGACGGTTTTATTCTATTCAAAACATCTTCTACTCTTTCTCTCATATTTTGTGTCCTTCCTTGATGAACGATTACACGACCAATGTCAATAATACATATTTGTAATCGTTACAATTAAATTATAACATTACTATTTTCTTTAGCAAGCAAAATATTCATATTTTATTAAAATAATTTCATTTTAACAGTACAGATTCGGTGGTTTTACCCGATTTCTTTATCAAAAGGGATTCAAGTGTCACCGCTGAAAAAACCTTCCTGATGCTGTAGTCCAGATACACCCAAACTTCTCTGGAAAAGCAGTCGCCGGATTTTTCACATTCATCGGGGGTATCCACACATTCGGTGAAAAAAACAGTATCTTCGAGTGTTTTTATGATATCAAGAAGCGAAATCCTGCTGAGTTCCCGACCGAAAGAAAACCCGCCTCTTCTCCCTTTTACGCTCTTCAGTATTCCCACGGCGCGGAGCCGTGTAAAGATATTTTCGAGATACCGGGTCGAAATTTTCTCTCTTTCTGCTATATCCCGCAAATAAACTGGCTCTCCGTTTGTGTTCTCTGCGAGATCAAGCAATGCCCTCAGTCCGTATCTAGATCGAGTCGATATCACATTAAACCTTTTATCACTACTTTAGTGATATTATAATCAGTACTCTTCATAAAGTCAATATGTTTTGTAAATAAGAATAGTTTAGTATATTGTTTGTCTATCGGAAGAATACGATGAATGAAAAATTAAGCATACTTGAAGGAGGGAATCCATGGATATAACTCAGTTAATTAAAAAGAGAAGGGCATATCGTTCACTTGACCAGGTCGAGATTAATGAAGAAACGGTTACTGCACTTGCGGAGAGTGCGCGTTTGTCCCCATCGTGCTTTAATAATCAACCGTGGCGCTATGTATTTGTGTATAGCAAAGAAAAATTGGAAGAGGTATTCATGGCGCTTTCAAGGGGTAATAACTGGGCGAAAAGAGCATCTCTGATTATTGCCGTTTTCAGTACACCGGATAATGACTGCCGGATAAAAGGCCGTGATTATTTTCTATTTGATACCGGCATGGCAACAGCAAATATCATTCTGAAAGCAACGGATATGCAGCTTGTAGCTCATCCGATTGCGGGCTTCGATGAAGCAAAAATACATGAAGTGCTAAAAATACCTGAGGAAATGCAGGTGATAACACTCCTAATCGTCGGCAGACATGCGTCAGCTATAAACCCTGAACTCTCCGATAAGCAGATGGGATGGGAAAAGCAGAGGCCCGAACGACTGCAGGTCAACGAATTTATCTACCGGAATATATACGAAGGAGAGGGGCACTAGTTATAACAATTTTTTGAAGATATATCGTCAGCCTGAACACGGGATAAGATAAACCGACATAAGAACCAAAGGTTATCAATGTCGCCCGATAGTTCCAGGATCACCCCTGATCAAGAATTTCTTCGTCGTACATTCTCTCAAACAGGAGTTTATGCTGAGCTTCTTCTGAGGCCAGTTTCATGAAAAGTTTTCTAATCCCTTCATTTTGATTTTTATCAGCAAGATCCGTGTAGAGACGGTACGAGGCCTCTTCCCGTTTCATCGCCATTATAAGGATATCCTGGTAGCTCAATTCGCTGTCTGCAGGAGGAGTAACCATGTAGTCACTGATATGAAGATTTTGTACAGCAGGAACGTCTATCGATTTGGATCCTTCCTGTTTTATTCTGGTGAGAACCTGTATGTGTTTCCTTTCCATATTCTCGAGAGAATTAAACAGCTCCTTTTTTGCGGAGAAATAACTTTTTTCCTGGAGGTCGTGATAGAATTGCACTGCCTCCTTTTCACGGGTAATTGCAAACTCGATTATCTCGTTGAATTTTTGATTTATTTTCATTATTTCCTCACTAAAAATATTTATTCCGTCCCGGTTGCAGATTACACGAACCCGCTATAAACGTAACTTGTTCGAAATTACTTAAAAGCGGCATATCCCGCCAGGGACGTACGTCCTTGACAGGATGTATCCTTGACAGGATGTATCCTTGACAGGATATATCATTTCATGACCGGGTATCTGTAAGTAACTTCAAGAGAAGTTACTTAGAAGGCCTTTTGTTCTTTACAGCACCGAGAAAGTCGTACACGGGTGCGTGATTTCGCTTCCGCAACAGTTTATTTCGAGGAATTGATTCTGACAGGGGATACCCTTTACAGGGGATACCCTTATTTATTCTTCGGGGTAAAAGGAGTCTTTATCAGCCCCGCATTCAGGACATACCCAGTCATCCGGCAGGTCCTCAAAAGCTGTTCCCGGTTCAATTCCACCGTCCGGATCTCCCGCTGCGGGGTCGTATACGTACCCGCAGACTTCACATACGTATTTTTTCATTGCAATCTCCTCAGTAAAATAATCGGTATAATGTAATAATGATGATCCTTCCAGGCTACATTATTTAACACCAGGTCTCACATTTTTCAGAATCTCCTGAATATAAATTATCCCTGCGGCGTGGATGCATTTAGAGCCAGATACTGAAAGTGCTGAAAGTGCTGAAAGTACTGAAAGGTGCTGTTGCATCTTCTACGTAATTTCTATCAAGCTATTTGTGATACCTAGTCCTGCCAAGGATAGGTCCCGGGGGGATGTATCCCGTCAGGTATACATGCCGTCAGGTATACATGCCGTCAGGTATACATGCCACTCCGAATTAACAAATTATGCTCAGTCAACGGTAATGTCCAGGATGTGGACGAGGTCATCCGGTTCGAGTCTGAATGGAGAGCCCCTGCCTTCATAGAAACCATGGGCCATAATCATGTGTATATTCAGATCTGTGTACGTTATTTCCCTATTATTTTCGAGGTTTCGTACAACTGTATTCGTCTTCGGAAATACACCGGGGTCTCCGAAGGGGCAGGGGAGCTTGCCGCGTACCGAATCGACTCGTATCTCGTAATGCGGTTCTACACTTATAAAATTTCCCAACCCCCGCAGCCCTGCATCTCGGAGCTCAATCATCCTCTGCGCTATTGATTGATGGTCCAGGTTCATTCTTTTTACCAGGGCATCATCTTCTACGAGTATATCAATGAGATTTCTGGCATCTGTGCCCAAAAAGCCGTCTCTGGTGATGATGCCGGGTTTCATTTTTTCCTGCACCTGTTTCATCTGAACAGTTTGTTTCATTGTTGTCCCTCTCCGCTAAACTTTCTCTGCACCTGCTTTGAAAAAAATCTTTCCTGATTCCGCCTGCCCTTCAGAATACCGTATTGATAATGGGTGTATCGGTATTCAGTCGGGTTTTTTCGTGGCCGTATTACGCAAATTTATCGTAGAAAATAAGTTCTTCAGGTATTCCCTTTTTTGTCAGCACATTGACTGCAGCATCTATCATCCCCGGACTTCCGCAGAGGTAGGCCTCCGTATTTTCACCTGAAGTAACATTTCGGTCCAGTACGTCAGTAATAAGACCGGTTTCTCCGCGCCAGTTGTCTTCCGGTAGCGGTTCGGAAAGTGCCGGTATGAAGGTGAAATTCGGGAGCTTCTTTTCGAGATCCTTCATTTCATCGATGAGAAAGAGATCCCGTACTGCGCGAGCGCCGAAAAAGTAGGTTGCTTTTCGTGAAATGCTTTTCTCCGCCATATCGTGCAGCATCGATTTTATGGGAGCCATGCCTGATCCGCCGGCTATAAAAATGATGTCTCTGTCGGACTCATTCAGGTGGAACTCTCCGTACGGGCCGTTGAGGGTGACATGGTTTCCTACCTTGAGGTAATTGAAAACATAGGTGGTGCATAATCCGTTTGGCACGAGACGTATTTCGAGCTCCACTTCATTTTTATTCGAGGGCAGTGAAGCCATGCTGTATGCCCGGTACACCTCTTCGGAAGACATCTCATACTCCGGAACAACGAACTGTATGTACTGTCCCGCCCGGTAACTGATTTCAGGGGGATTAAGCAGTTTCATTTTTATCTGTTTAATATCATAGGTGAGATCGACTATGGATGTGACCTCGGCCGAATACTCCTTTACATTGAAGAGTGCTTCAGGAATCTGAATCGAAATATCCTTTTTAATCTTGAGCTGGCATGACAGTCTTATATTTTCGGCCTTTTCCTCCTCCGATATCCAGGGAAGCTCCGTCGGCAGATAATCGCCCGCGTCGCTCGTCACCTTCACCTTGCACAAGCCGCACGACCCCCTGCCGCCGCATGCTGATGGAATAAAAATTTTCTGGCCCATGAGAGAACCGAGAAGAGGCTTCCCTCCTTCGACTTTAACCTCCCTGTCATCGTTGATGGTAACCGTAACCTCACCGTAATTCGCAATTGTTGCATCGGCGATGACCATTAATACAGCCAGAAAAGTAGAAACACCGCAAATCGCACCGATTCCGATTAATAGCTGTCCAGCTGCTCCCATTTATCTCTCCTGTACTTTCAGCACACATATTCCTGCACCCAGTTGAATGGGTTCATCCACCCTGCGGCCGGTTTCTCCTCCATTGTCGATCTGCGAGGCCCGCCTGTGCAGTAGTGTATGAAAATGAACTTGCTATGTAACTTCTCGCGAAGTTACTTTAATATATTCAGTTCTTAAAGGACGTATGCTGCTTCTAAGTAATTTTTATCATTCCGCTGAATCCCATGAAAGCAAGCGCCATGATGCCGGCAATTATCAACGTAATTCCCGCACCGGCAAGCCCGCGCGGAACCCGTGAGCGCGTCATTTTTTGCCTGATCCCGGCCATCGCAACAATCGCTATCGCCCACCCGATTCCGCTTCCCAGTCCGTAGAACAGCGAAGATATGAATGTGTAGTTCCTTATCACCATAAAAAGGCTTACGCCGAGGATAGCGCAGTTGACTGTGATCAGCGGAAGGAATATGCCGAGTGACGAGTAGAGTTTCTCAGAAACTCTCTCAATGATCATCTCGACGAGCTGCACAAACGCAGCGATAATTACGATGAACACGATATAGCGCAGATATATCATATCGAGCGGCACCAGTATATAGCGGTATGCAAGCCAGTTCAGCACACTGGTGGCGGTCATGACGAAAATCACCGCGCTTCCAAGACCGACCGATGTACTCACCTCTCTGGAAACGGCAAGAAACGAGCACATTCCCAGGTAGTTCGTCAGCAGTATATTGTTTGTGAATATTGCTGCAAAGAATATTGCATAGAAGGCTATTCCCTGACTCATTTCTTTTCCCCTCCCTTTTCTTTTTCGAGCACTCCCTTGACAATCCATATAAATATTGCGAGCATGAAAAATGCGCCGGGTGCCATTACCATGATAGACCAGTTAGTCCACCAGTCACCGAGCACCGGATATCCCCAGATGCTGCCGGAACCGAGAAGTTCCCTGAAAAACGCTATTGCGATAAGCACGTAGGAATAACCGAGCCCGGATGCTGCCCCGTCAATGAAAGACAGGCCGGGTGGGTTGGACAGGGCAAATGCTTCCGCTCTTCCCATAATTATGCAGTTCGTAATGATAAGGCCGACATAAGGGCCGAGTTGTTTCGAAATGTCGGGGAGGTAGGCTTTCAGTATAATGTCGACGATAATGACATAGGATGCAATAATCAAAGTTTCAACCATCATTCTGATACGTGACGGCATATAGGCACGTAGGAGAGAAACGGTGAAATTCGAGAGGCCGGTGACAAAGATGAGCCCGGCGCACATAACGATGGTGTTCTTCATCACATTTGTAACGGCCAGGGTGGAGCAGATTCCAAGCACCTGGGCGAAAACGGGGTTGTTTGCTCCCAGGTCATCGAAAAAAACCCGCTTGATTTTAAACGCCTTCATGATGACTCCTTACTGTTTTAATTTGACAATCTTTCTCGCGTCCTGTGATGAAGAGTTGATAATATCTTTAACGCCGTTTGATGAGTAGGATGCGCCGGTTATCGCCTGGAACTGATTGTCGTTGGCGGAGGTGCCTTCAGGCACGAGGCTGAGCGGCGGTTTCTTTCCGCGGAACTGGTTTTTAAACCACGTTTCGGATATCCTTCCACCAAGCCCGGGCGTTTCATTTTGATCGATTACTTCAAATCCGGTTAATCTCTGAAGTGAGCTGTCATATCCGACTGCCGCTGTAATGGCACCCCAGAGCCCGGGGCCGTCGATGATGAGCACGTAACTCTCTACTGCTGAGGAGCCAGGTTCTAGTACCTCGTAGTACAGGGTTGCTCCTTGATTATCCTTTATTTCCCGTACCCTTTTTTCGTATATTTTTTCGATTTCCTTCGGATTTTCCGGAAGCGGTACTCCTCCGCTGTATAAAACGGCCTTCCTGACCCGTAGAGATTCATTGAGTTTAATTGTATCCTTCGTAAGGGTATAGAGTACGGTTGTCACGGAAATAAACACAAGGGTAATAATGAGCATGAACAGCACTGTAAAGATACGCTGTTGAGTTTTTGCGCCTCTTTTCATTTACCCGCCCCCTCGCCCTTTTTTTTGGCCTGTTTGATATAGTAATCGATTATCGGGGCAAACATATTGCCGAGGAGAACAGCAAACATTACACCACCCGGCCATATGGAGAATACCCGTATAAGAGATGTTACCGCGCCGACAAATGCACCGTAAATCCAGCGCCCGGTGTTTGTCTGGGATGCGGAAACAGGGTCAGTCGCCATGAAAAGAATCCCGAGCATCCATCCGCCGCCTAATACTGCGCTGACTGGATCGATTGCTTTATTAATACCTGCAACCCAGAAAGCTGTTTGCAGCACGAGCATTCCGACAAACCCTGATATAACGATACGGTAGTTGGCATATTTTTTCCATAATATGAAGATACCGCCCAACAATATGAGCAGTGCGCTTGTTTCCCCGAGGCATCCAGACTCGTTGCCGAGAAACATCGATAGCTTCGACACGTCGATCCCCCGGACAATATTCATCATCGGTGTGGCTTTGGTGACCGCATCCGACGCAAAAGCCGTAAATCCTCCGGTAATACCGCCTATGTGTTGCACCCAGGCGGCGGTCATGGGTGCTCCGAAACTGACATAGATGAACGCACGCCCGGTCATTGCCGGATTGAATATATTCCTTCCGAAACCGCCGAATGCCATTTTTCCGATCGAAATACCAAAAACGATACCGACCACCGCCATCCAGATCGGCAATGCGGGGGGCAGGGTAAGTGTGAATAAAAAGGAGGAAACAAAAACCGCGGAAGTCACAGGCTCTTTATAGTAGATCTTGAGAAAAATATACTCGGTGAGAAATCCTGCGATATTCACCGAAACAAGCAATAAAAGGCTCCTCCAACCGAAAAAATATATTGATGCAACAACAGCCGGAATAAGGGCGTATACAACTCCGACATTGGGTTTCTGCCATTTAATAAACGATTTCTTCTTTACAACCCCTTTTTTTTCTGCTATTTCCATATTCCGGTTCTCCCCTGTAGTTTGAAAAACAGTAGCATAGAATTTAGCGAAGTGCAATCGAAAGCTTGATTCCAGCGTCTGTTATTGCCGGGTTTTAGCATTTATATCTGTCAGCCAGATAAGATCCTGAACTGCACGCACCATCTTCGCGGGAAGTGGATGTGAAGATTTTTTTTCTCCCAGTACGATTTCCAGCATATCCTTTTTTTCCGGTCCTGAAACGAGAAAAACCACTCTTTTTGAGTTGTTGATTACAGGGAGTGTAAAAGTAACCCTTTTTGTAATACTGTATCGTCTTGGGGCATCGACTGCAATAACCCATCGACCATCGGAGTGGGTTTGTTTTTCTTCATACAGTGAAGCGGTGTGTCCGTCTGCTCCCATTCCAAGAAGCATTAAATCAAATGAAGGCAAGCCGTTGGTATTCAAAGATGTATACTCTTCTTCGGAAAAAAAATTTCGTATTGTTTTTTCATACATTTCTGCGGCCTGTACGGCCGTGCCTGAATCCGTCTGAACGGGAAATATATTTTTTTCAGGAATAGGGAGATTTTTTATCAAGAAGTGCAGGGCCATGCGATAATTACTTTCCGGGTGATCATGAGGCACGAACCGTTCATCTCCCCAGAAGATGTATATCTGTGCCCAGGGGAGTTTTCCCGCAAATTCGGGACCTGCGAGTCTCCGGTATAGAATTTCCGGAGTTCTGCCCCCAGATAATACAAGGGTGAATGCCCCTTTTTTACGAATCTCGTATTCTGCAGACTTTTGAATGTACAGAGCTGCTTCCTGAGCCAATGCATCGATGCCTGCAACGGTGATTATGGTTTTATTCATGTAGCTCTCCGCTATATGTCCGACAAAGCCTGACCATCTGCAAAGCGCGGAATGAAACCACCTTCCGGGTTAAATGCGTTTGCCTTTCTTATCAATTCATGTAAGGAATTGTCTCCAGTGCATCTGGTATCAGTAATATAATGCAGCCAGAGGATGCGGTCTATAAATCTTGGGTAACATGTGTCTGATTCAAAACCCCAGTGAGCTGATTAATCAGCGGCCTGTATCAAGCCTTCCCTCTATTTAGGTGCAGGGTAATGCCCTTGACAATTATGAGGTTTTTATTATTTTTTAACCTGAAAAATATGTTCGGTTAGGTTATTGCCTCCATCAATTAAATTGTGAATAGTCAGATGCTCCAGTAGCTCAGCAGGATAGAGCAACGGTTTCCTAAACCGTGGGTCGCACGTTCGAGTCGTGTCTGGAGCAAAATGGCAACCTCTGCCTGGAACAGGCAGGGGTTTTTGTTTAAAGATAATACATGCCTGAATATCCGTAAATATCAGGCCTGAAAAGCTCAGTGTACGCTCTACCCTCACGTCGTCGGGCACGTTCGCCTCTTCCACTGCTGATCTGCGAGCCCAATTATTTTCCCTCCTAGCCATTCCATGAAGGAGTTACATTTTTTAAATTTTCAATATTATTTGACAAAACAGCAAAATCGGAGTATACTTGCATATCTTTTATATGCAGGAGGAGCAGCCCAGTATGCCAGAAGGAAGAGTAAAGTGGTTTAACGAAAAAAAGGGGTATGGGTTTATCAGCCGGGATGATGGTGAGGATGTATTTGTACATTATTCAGAGATTGTTACCGATGGATTTAAAACGCTCACCGAAGACCAGGAGGTTTCGTTCGAGATAAAGGATGGACCAAAAGGATTACAGGCAACAAATGTAAAACCCCTGTAACAGCCGAAAGATATAATAACGTCTAAAAAGTGGCGCCAGTCCCTGGCGGGATGCATCCCCAGGCGGGACTGAGTATCAAAACGTAACTTGTTAAAAGTTACTTAAAAGCAGCATACGTCCTTAACAGGATGTATCATTTCATGACCGAGTATCTGTAAGTAACCTCGCGAGAAGTTACTGAGAAATTGTAAAAAAACCCCGGACAGACGGGGTTTTTTTTTATGCTTGACGGAGTTTTACTGTTATTATAAGTTGTAAATTGTAATTTAATTCTAAGAAATAATATCATAATGGAAAAAAGCAACTATTTGTCCGCAAGAGATGCACCCCTGATTCTCGGTATTAATGAAAAAAAGGTTTACGCACTCGCACAGGCGGGAAAACTTCCCGGAACAAAGGTAACGGGCAAGTGGCTTTTTTTGAGGAAAGAGCTCGATGAACTGCTTCACAGCCTGGCCCTTCGGAAAGTACGTCGTTTCTTGATGGAGAGCAGCCTTTAAAAGAATATACTGCTTGTAGCCGGATCGGGTGATCCTCTTATGTACGCGAGGTTCGTCATGGAATTATCGCCGCTGCGGTTGCGGCGTATGGCCGGGCAATCGGTGAAGTGGGGATCTCGATGATGATCGGCGGCAATATCAAGTGGCATACGCGCACGATAACGACGGCAATTGCGCTGGAAACGGGAAAGGGAGATTTTGCAGAAGGCGTCGCGCTCGGGCTTATACTTCTTTTACTTGCCTTCATAATAAACTGGATTTTGATAGTTTTCAGAAAAAGGGTCTGATGGCAGTTGAATCTATCTACGAATTGACGAACGTGGCCCTGCATTACGGCAAGGGTTTTTCCCTGGGCATCCCGCACCTTGTAATACGTAAAAGTGTCGCAACCGGTCTTATGGGGCCGAACGGAAGCGGAAAGTGCACGCTCCTCAAGATACTATCCTTTCTCGAAACGGGGTATGAAGGGACTGTTCGTTTTAACGGTTCAGTGGTGTCCAGAAATGTGCTGCCTGCAGAACAGAATGTGACGATGCTCTTGCAGCAACCCTATCTGCTGAAGAGGAGTGTATATGAAAATGTTGTGCTTCCACTGAACTTTCGAGGAAAAAGAAGGCATATCCGGGAAGAAGTGTTCTCCTCTCTCAGACTGGTCGGTCTTTCTCCAAACTCTTACGCGCACAGGCAATGGAACCAGCTTTTCGGTGGAGAAGCGCAGAGAGTCTCGCTTGCGACCCGCCTCGTTTTGAAGCCGAACGTTCTCATCCTTGATGAGCCGACATCCAATATAGACTGACAAAGCGCGCGTTTCATTAAGGATGCCATTGAAAAAGTACATATCGGGGTTTATATTTCAATGTAGTATCACACACCGTGCAGCGGATACACTGAAACTTCTTCCGGGAAAAAAGATATGGATCGTCTTCAAGGCATCCTCGGTTGAATGGCACTGAGCGTACAGGTGCACTCCTCCTGTTTTACCCTTCAAACGGTTTTCATTTCAGTGACGAATGCTGGATAGTACTTTTCAAGGCAGTCCGGACAGAGGCCGTGCGTGAACTCGACATTCGAATGATCCTCAATATACTCCTCCACCCGGTGCCAGTATCCTTTATCGTCCCGTATTCTTTTGCAATGCGCACAGATCGGAAGCATGCCTCGCAGAAGATTGATTTCATCGAGCGCTTTTTGAAGATTTTCAAACGCTTTTTTATTCTTGACTGCAAACCCGATTTGCTCACCGATCATCTCCAGATAGACCACTATCTCCTCGATAAACATATTTTCCTGTCGGTCGTTGACCTGCAGCAGGCCGATACTTTTACCATCAGATTTTATCGGTATGACGGCCAAAGAGTTATATCCATACCCGACGCATCCGAAGGAAAGTGATTCATCGTCCAGTGTGTCGTAAACCTGCTCACTGTACGCTGTGATGTTATTCGACCAGAAGCTTCCATCTGATGTAAAATTCTGTTCTGATGCACTGATTCTACCATCAAGAACCGCTACACACAAACAGTCTTTCGGCGAAAGATTTCTCTCATGGCCGGAAACCGCGTATTCGCCGGCATACTCATTATAGAGGTTGTTTTCAAGGCGGATAAATCCCTCGGAGTAACCGCGGTGCGCATAATACGGATAGTCACCGTTTTTTGATAGTCGGATACCTGCTGCTTCACAACAGGTTAATTTTTGAATATAGGTGAGAACGGCGTCAAGTGTAGGCTTTAAGTCACTGAATTTATTGAGTTCAGCGCATATCTTTTTTACAATTTTTTGTCTTTGAATTTTTCTACTCAAAGTTTTTAACCCGTTCTTATATACGGCATATAATACGTTTCCCCGATAAATAACAGCAAATTTTGTACCATCAGTAATACAGAGTATGGGTATATTGATATTTTCATAAATTTAATTTTTAATATATAATGAGTTATACACCTGGTTGTACCTGATTTTCCTATTTTTAAAAAAGTTAAATAGTCGATCAACCGACTGTTTCTTATTCATGACAGCATCATAAATACATGACAGTACAGTGTATAAATCAGTTATAAATTTCTGGCTGATAATATTGGCAGATTGGGCAGTGTTTTTTATTTTCTGCGCTATATTTGAAAGTGTAGTTGAAAAATAATCGTATCAAGAGGGTGGGAAAAGAAGAATGAAAATCATTTCTGTCTCGGCGCATACGGTCAATATTGATGATGATAGCCGATGGTGCACCTGCAACCTCATAACCGGCGACAAAAAAATAGTCCCAAAAACAGCCTGGCCGACATACGCAATTTCTCTTACCACCAACCGAAATTTTTATCCGATTGACCCGCCGATTGACATCGATTCGCTTGACGATATCGATGAAGGATTGATACAAGAGATGCAACATAGGGTAAGACCGTTTAAGGCACACAACAAGCCTGCCTGAAAACGACTCTGCTGTTCAGTTGCCTGCCGGGTTTGTATAAAAATCATCCGCCTTTAACATAATAAAAGAGTCGGCATAGTAAGAATAAATTTGTATTTTAAAATATGGTGTCCAATAATTGAGTTATAAACGGGTTTTTCGGCAGTTAATCGTACAACTCGTGACCGAAGAGGCTGGACGTAAGGATTGCCCAAGGATTGTCCCAAAGGATTGTCAATGAAGAAAAGGGAAAGTGCTGGAAATAAGCAGATACAGGAGGGGCAGGCGCAACCCCAAAAGTTTGCCAAGATTAAGAGGGCCGGTTTGCCCGATTCATCGAATCTTCCGCTTTTTTTGCAAAATATACTCGATACCATTGAAGACCCGGTATTTGTCAAGGATGAAGATCATCGATGGATTTATCTCAATAATTCGACATGCAGGTTCTGGGGATACAGCTGCACGGACTTGATCGGCAAGTCCGACTATGAAATTTTTTCCCGGGAGGAAGCCGATGTCTATCAGGTTAAGGATCGTGAAGTTTTTGAAACGGGAAAGCCGAGCCTGAATGAGGAACTGCAGACAATTAAAGGCAAGGTTCACGTAATTTCAACGAAGAAGTCTCTGTATATCGATAAAGAGAGTGGTGCGCGGTTTATCGTCGGAATAATCCGTGATATAACGGACTATAAACGGGTCGAGGATGATCTGAAGGAGAGTGAGTCTCTGTATCGTTCTTTAGTTGAGCTTGCAAGTGACGGCATTGTTATCATTCAGGATAAAACGGTACGGTATGCAAATCCTCAGATTGCCAGGCTGCTTGATGTGCCGATTCAAAACCTTAACGGAGCGCCCTTTCTCAGATATGTTCACCCTGATGAAAAAGAAATAGTCGGACTGCGGTATAAGGAAAGAATGGCAGACGGGTTTGTGCCCACCCGATATGAAACGATGCTTATTAACAGGAGCGGCGAAGAGGTATGTGTTGAGATTAGTGCGAGCAAGATTGAATTTAACAGAAAACCGGCTATACTCGCTATACTCCGGGATATTACAGAGCGGAAAAAGAAGGACGAGGCGCTTCGAATGAACGAGAAGCTGTTGCGGCATGTTCTTGACAGCACGCCTGCAGACATCTTCGTCAAGGACAGTGAGGGAAGATTTCTTCTTGTAAACAGCTCTACCGCCCGTTCTCACGGGATGACACCCGAGGCCATGATCGGAAAAATGGAGACGGAGCTTGAAGATTACGACGAGGGGCGAAAACGTGAGATTGAGAAATATCTCGAAGATGACAGGAAGGTTATCCAGACAAAAGAGCCGATGTCCATCCCGGAAGAATTATATACCGGCCCTGATGGCAGGACAAAGTGGCTTCAAACAACAAAAGTGCCGCTCTCTTTGAACGAGGATTGCGTGCTGGGTATTGCAATCGATGTCACGGAACGAAAGAATACGGAAGAGGCGCTGGAAAAAAGCGAAGAACGCTTCCTGCAGTCTCAGAAGATGGAGGCGGTTGGGAGGCTTGCGGGAGGTGTGGCGCACGATTTCAATAACCTGTTGACTGCGATACTCGGTTACTCCGACCTCTTGATTTTAAGCAAAGACATGGATCAGACAAAGCGTTTTTATGCCGGTGAAATAAAAAAAGTTACGGAGCGTGCTGCTCGCCTTACCCAGCAACTCCTAGCCTTCAGCAGAAAACAGGTGCTCCAGCCGAAAATAGTTGCACTCAATACACTGGTTGGTGAACTGCAAAAGATGCTATGCAGGCTGATAGGCGAGGATATTCTTCTTGTACCAGAGCTTGAACCTGAACCGACATTTATACAGGCTGACCCGGGTCAGGTGGAACAGGTGATTGTGAACCTGGCAATCAATGCACGGGATGCAATGCCCGGGGGAGGGAAACTTATTTTAAAGACAAAAAGTGTTTATGTAAGTAAACGGGAGATTGAAGAGGAGGAAGATCTATCTCCCGGGTGGTATACGATGCTCGAGGTGAGCGACACCGGGGAGGGGATGGATGACGAGACAAAGAGCAATATTTTCGAGCCGTTTTTTACCACCAAGGAAATCGGGAGGGGGACAGGTCTTGGGCTTGCAACCGTGTACGGAATTGTAAAACAGAGCGGAGGATTTATCCGCGTATTCAGCGAACCAAATCAGGGCGCATCATTCAGGATTTATTTTCCAAGAGTTGATGAAACCGCTGCAAAACACCCGTACGATTCGGAAGCGAGTGTATCTTTAAATGGATCGGAAACCATTCTGATTGTCGAGGATGAGGAAGCGGTGCGAAATTTAATAGAGATGAATCTGAAATCTTTCGGATACACGGTTTTAAAGGTGAAAAATGCACAAGCGGCCATTTCTCTTTGCAGAGGAAAAAAGGATACGCCTATCCACCTGCTTATAACCGATGTGGTAATGCCCGGTATGAACGGGCGCATACTTGCTGAAAAGATCAGGGAAATCCATCCGGAGATACAGGTGCTTTTTATCTCCGGGCATACGGAAAATGCGATTGTCCATAACGGAGTACTTGATGACGGTATCACCTTTCTTCAAAAGCCATTCAAAATGATGCATCTCGCCCAAAAAGTAAGAAAACTGCTTGATGACTAAGTGCCCCTGGTGCTAAGTGCCCCTGGTGCTAAGTGCCCCTGGTGCTAAGTGCCGATAGTGTAGAAAATTTACTGTTGACGATGTTCTTTTTGTCTGATATACTCCTCTTTACTTTTGTACATCGTTATGGTGAGAATGAATAACGGTATTTTTGCAGGTGGAGCTGATATGGTTGGTGTGGAACATGCGCTGAAAACAATTCTCGATAGTACCACCGTTATGCAGAATGAAACGCTTCCCTTTCGGAGTGCCTCTGGTTGTACCCTTGCAGAAGAGGTGTATGCGGATATCGATATACCTCCTTTCAACAAGTCAGCCATGGATGGGTATGCAATCCGAAGTCGTGACAGTTTAGAGGGTACAACAGATTTTACGGTTACAGGTATCTGTGCGGCAGGCTCAATTCCCGAAATCGGCATCGGCCCTGGAGAGTGTATGAAGATAATGACCGGGGCTCCCATTCCCGAAGGAGCTGATGCAGTGGTTATGATCGAAAAAACGAAACTCCTGTCCCAAGGCCGTGTTCGGATAAACGGGCCGGTTGTTGTCGGCCAGAACATCTGTAAGAGAGGCGAGGATATCGGGCAGGGAGAATGTGTTCTTCGAAGCGGATCGGTTGTTACTGCTCCAGAAATTGCGGTTTTCGCTTCTGTAGGAAAGACAGAGGTTTTGGTGGTAAAAAGGCCGTCTATTGCAGTGCTCAGCACCGGAAGCGAAATTATTGAGCCAGAACAAAAGCCTCCGAACGGAGCGATACGGAATAGTAACGGACCTATGCTTTCGAGCCTTGCTGAAAAACTCGGGTGTCGTGTTGAATACCTCGGTATCGGCCGTGATGATATGGATGAGCTTCGCACTCTTGTGGAAAGGGGTCTCGATAAGGATGTGTTCCTCGTATCCGGCGGCGTTTCGATGGGCGACTATGATCTAATACCGGAAATTTTAAAAGAGGAAGGAGCGGATATTTTTTTTCACAAGGTGCGCATAAAGCCGGGGAAACCTTTGCTCTTCGCTCGAAGGGGAGCATGCAGCATCTTCGGTATTCCCGGGAATCCTGTTTCCAATTTCACTACGTTTCATATGTTTATCAAACCTGCACTCCTGAAAATGATGGGAAGAAAGGATTATATGCCCATTTTTCTGCATGCTTCAATTGAGGAGGATGTACATCGAAAGGGACCGAGAACATATATAATGCCTGGTCGCTACAGGGTTCAGGAGGGTGTCCTAATGGTACGGCCGTTCAAATTAAACGGCTCTGCGGATATAGTGGGCTGCAACGGATGCAATGCACTCGTGCTTATTGACCGCAGCAGAAACAGTATTCGGCAGGGAGAGACGGCAGAGGTGATGCTCCTATCGTAAGCGGTGAATATGATGTTATTCGGTGGATTATCGTCCGGATAATACCGCTGGACAGCGGCATTACATGTAATCACCGCTGTTTGTATCTTCAAATGAAGACACAGAAGGTTTGAGGAGGATTTGCTATGGATGAAAAAAAGAGAGCAGTCGATGGGTACTCGGTTGAGCTTCATGTTAATGGAAAAAAGATAGGGATGAATCCATTTGTCCGTGCGGTGTTTTTCAGCGTTGTCACCGGCATTGTCTCGAACTTGAAGAAAACGGAAGGTACGGAAGAAATCGTCCTGAAAATTAGGCGATAGCAACTTAGCAGCTCTTCCAAGTAACTTCTCGCGAAGTTACTTACAGATACTCGGTCACGAAATGATGTAGGCCACTTCCAAGTAACTTCAGTTATCTGTGATACCGAGTCCCGGGAGGATGCATCCTTTCAAGGATCGGCCGTGAAAGGGTACAGGTTGTTTTTTAAAAGGACAATAAACGTGAAGTTCGACCTGAATAAAATACAAGGAGAGCACATGTTATGAAAGGCTTTACACATATAGATGAAAACGGAAACCTGCGTATGGTTGACGTTGGAGATAAAGCGGTAACGAGACGGGTCGCAAAAGCACACTGCAGGGTTTTGATGAAACATGCGACCTTAAATGCGATTACCGAAGACAGGGTAGAGAAGGGCAATGTATTTGCCACAGCGCAGATTGCCGGTATTCTGGCGGCAAAGCGGGTCGGCGAGCTCATACCGCTGTGCCACGCCCTTTCTCCCGATCAGATTGTTGTTTCCTTTGCTCCGGATATGCAAAGAGGTGTTCTTGAAATTACCGGCATGGTTGGGGTGCATGCAAAGACAGGTGCCGAAATGGAGGCGCTGCAGGCTGTGTCTACTGCTGCTTTGACTGTTTACGACATGTGCAAGGCGGTGGACAGGGGTATGTCGATTACGGATCTCGAGCTCCTTGAGAAAGAGGGAGGCAAGAGCGGCAGATGGCAAAGAAAATAAGGGCAGCCGTACTGACGGTAAGCACCAGGGCAAGTGGGGGTGTGCGTGAGGATACGAGCGGCCCTGCTATTTGCGGCTTGATACTGGAGCGTATTGGTGAGGTAGTCGACTACTCCATTGTCAGTGATGATTTTAACGAGATTCAGGCAGCGCTCATACGGCTCTGCGATACAGTCGGGGCGGATGTTGTGTTTACTCTCGGCGGTACCGGGCTTGCACCGTCTGATGTTACTCCCGAGGCCAGCCAATCGGTGATTCAAAGGCATGTGCCGGGCATTTCAGAGGTCATAAGGGCAAAGAGTCTCGAGAAAACAAACCGTGCAATGTTGTCAAGAGGTGTTGCAGGAACAAGAAACAAGACCCTGATAATCAATATGCCGGGAAGTGAAAAAGCTGTCCGGGAAACGTTTGAAATTGTTCATACGGTGCTCGAACATGCTGTTGAGCTTATTCATGGGGAGGTCGAGGATTGTGGAAGATCGGGAGGTGCTGATGAAACTAGTTGATGTATTCGGCAGGAAAATTGACTATCTGCGGCTTTCGGTCACCGACAGGTGCGATCTCCGGTGCAGGTACTGCATGCCGGCAGGGGGCATGGATTTTATAGAACACAGCCGAATACTCAGTTACGAACAGATCGGGACTCTTGTTCGAGCCTTTGTCGAGCTCGGTATTCAGAAGGTTCGGATTACCGGAGGCGAGCCGCTTATAAGAAAAGATATAGATCTCCTGTTCAATACACTCGGAGCGTATGTTCCTGAACTGACGCTCACGACAAACGGTACACGTCTAAGCCGCTATGCTTCCGTACTCGTCGAGTCCGGGGTCAGACGGGTTAATGTCAGCCTGGACACCCTCCAAAAAGAAACGTACAGGTTTATTACGGGCAGGGATTCTCTTGCCAGTATGCTCGAAGGTATTGAGACAGCGGGGAGATACGGATTGACAATCAAGCTCAATACCGTGGTGATGCGCGGGGTGAACGATCATGAGTTGATTGATCTCATTGCCTTCGCAGGCTTACATGCATGCGATATACGTTTTATTGAGATGATGCCTCAGGAACACACAGGCGATTTCTGCCAGGATGCCTTTGTTTCCGCCTCGGATGTGCAAAAGATAGTTTCCGAAACGTTTGTACTGTCTCCAATACCGGCCGGCGGGTCTTCCACGGAGGATCTCTATCAAATCGACGGAAGTCCTGTGAAGGTCGGGTTTATCAGCCCTATGAGCCACCCCTTCTGTCATCGGTGCAATAAATTACGGCTCCTGCCGAACGGTATGCTGAAAACATGTCTCTTCGGTGAAGAGGATATCAATCTAAAAGAGATGCTTGAAGATGGCTTTTCTATTAACAAAATAAAAAACGAGATACGGCAGGCCGTTTTAAAAAAGCCCGCAGCCTATCGGTTGGATGCCGGTAAACGTGATTTGATTATGCACAGGACAGGAGGCTAGGGAGATTCAAAAGTGAAGAGAGGAGAGATTGTTTCTATAGCTATCAGCGCCGAAAAGGGTATGAAGAAACGGTGCGTACAGTCGGCGGTTCTACTGGAGGACCGCGGGATTGAGACGGATGCACATGCGGAGGGCGGATTACGGCAGGTGAGTCTTCTCATGGATGAAAGTATCAAGAGAATGAAGGGGAGCGGGGTATCTGTTTCATACGGGGATTTTGCAGAGAACATCGTGACGAGGGGAGTCAACCTGAAGGCACTTAAAATTGATGACAGGATATCCATCGGAAAAGAAAGCGAGCTCGTTGTTACCATGATCGGAAAAGAGTGTGCGGTACCGTGCAGAATCTACTACGATGTGGGGTACTGCATCATGCCAGAAGAGGGGATATTCTGCAGGGTGGTAAAACCCGGGACAATCGAGGTGGGTGACCCGGTGGAAATCAGCTGATTTCTTTCCGTATTAATTTCGATATTCAGACGAAGGCAGAACTTGTTCTTCCCAGCAGGCTGATCGACACGTGACGAGCCGCGGGTTCAGCTCCACTTCTCGGGAACCTCTTCAGGCAGATAGTGCATTATATACTCGATACAATCAGAAACCGAATCAGCGACATGGTAAAGGTTTTTATACTTCTGTTTGATAAAGTCTTCCGTAACCGCTTTTTCTATCCATTTAATAAGTTCGTCGAAGAAATTATTCGTATTTACAATCACCACCGGCTTGTTGTGAAAGTGAAGCTGCTTCAGCGAGATAACCTCTAAAAGCTCATCGACCGTGCCAAATCCGCCGGGAATTGCGACAAACGCATCGGATATATCTCTCATGATTCTTTTCCTGCTGTCCATCGTTTCAACAACAATAGTCCTGTCGGCGTCCTTGAATGCCAGTCTCCTCTCATAAAACTTTTTAATTATAATGCCCGTTACCCGGCCGCCGGTGCTTTTTGCAGACCGGGCCACATCTCCCATAAGCCCGAGATTCCCGCCGCCGTATACGAGAGTATACCCATTTTCGGCAATGTGCCTGCCGAGATCACCTGCGGTTTCTTTGTACAATTCCGAAACCCGTGTACTGGAGGAGCAATATACGCATATAGATTCTACTGTTTTTCTATCCCTGCTGTTCATAGTTTTTCTATCACCTCTCGAAGGATCTCTTAATCGGGTGTAATGGTGGTGATCGTTCCGAGCGCCGAAGCAGGATGGTCAAAATACTTCTCGTTACCGATAATGACAATGACTATGTTTTCAAGATCGAGGTATTTCTGCGCCACAGCCAGGACCTGTTCCGGCGTAACGGATCGGATGTGCTGGGTGTAGGTTTTCAGATAATCCGCCCGAAAACCCCTGAAGTCTAACAGCATCTTCTGAAGAGTGATCTGCGTGCTGCTCGAAAAAGCGAAAACAAAGGAGTTTACTATCGAATTTTTAGCGAGGTCGAGCTCTTCTCCGCTTATTTTATTTTTTCTCATTTCATCCATGACTTGCAGCATCAGTTTTGCTGTTTCAACGGTCTTTTCTGACCGTGTCTGCGCGTAGGAAAACCAGAGGCCGGGGTACACGTAGTGTGATGTGTCGAAGTAGCTCCCGACGGAATATGCGAGTCCTCTTTTTTCCCGCACCTCCCTGTACAGCCGCGAAGTAAAACTGCTCTCGCCGAGTATCTCCCGCATCACCCTGAGCGGGAAGTAATCGGGATGATCCGGGGTTCGTTTCATACCGTAGTAACCCATGAGAATGGTGCTCTGGTTCATGTTTTTCGGGATGTAGAGGACAGCCGGTTTTCCACCGGTTTGCACCGGACGGAATGTCGGGAGGGTCGGCAATTCTACTTCATTGTTTTGCCAATTTCCGAAAAATGTATTGAGCTCCTGAATGATTTTATTTCTTTTAAAATCCCCGGTAACTGCAAAAACGAGGTTGTCCGGCTGAAAGAGCAATCGGTGGCTGTGGAGCAGGTTCTGTCTGGATATAGATTGTATGCCGCTAATTTCCGGGTAGGATCCCATTGGTTGATTTTTCCCGTACATATATGCCGGAAAGTACCTGAACGCTATGTCGAAGGGATCCTCATTTCTCCTTCGTATCGTTTCGATTTCCCGGGCCCTGCTTATATCGATCCTGTCCTCTTTAAATACAGGGTGCATGAGTATATCGGCAAATATTTCAAGACCCTTCGACATATCTTCGGAAAGGGTTTCGAGTGTTGCGAGTCCGTACTCATCGTTGAAATCGATGTTGATCGAAGCAGCCATGGATTCCAGTTCATCATCGATGTAATCGGGAGATTTTGTCGTGGTGCCGCCGGTCCGCATACCATCTGCGAGAATCGAAAAAAGCCCGGCCTTCTGCAGTGGTTCGTATAAAGTCCCCCGTTTAACAAGCACGTTCATGGTAAACAGTGGGAGTTCGTGATCTTCAAGGAGGTATACCGTTATACCGTTTGAAAGTTGTGCTCGTTCGACCTCCGGAGGATTGAATTGAATTTCCCTGAATGTAAGCTTTTCAGGTTCGATGGCGAAAACACTGAGTTGGGTGAAAATAAAGATCAGGATATAGAGCTTGATTAAAGTTTTTTTTCGCATTTTTTATCTATTCTCCAGGGAAGCCACCATGCGCCGCACGCAGGGCGTCCATTGTTTTTCAATCTGCAGTCTTTTTGACGAGTGACGAAACGGTCCGGTTATTTTTACTAAAATATTTCTGCGCGACCCGCATAATATCCTGCGGCGTTACGCTGTGCATTTTCTGTTTCCAGGTAATTGCGTATTTCCAGCTGCCGGCCGTCCCCTCGAAGTAGGCAATCTGCCGTGCCATGCCGCTGTTTGAGGCGAGCGAGCGTATATACTGCGCGTCGATCTGTTTTAAAACCCTTTCAAACTCCTCCGGTTCGACAGGATTTTTTTTCAGCCGATCCAGCTCCCTGTACAGTGCCTGTTCGGCATCTTCGACGGTATGCGGCGGTCGTGGTATGGCGGAGAGCACGAACAGGTTGTCGTATTTTTCACCGGGAAATCCGTTTGAAGCACTCACCGATACTGCAATACCGGTTTGAACGAGGTTGTTATACAGCCTCGACGTTCTGCCCGATGACAGGATGCCGCTTATCATATCAAGGGCGTAGTTGTCGGGGTTTTGAACAGCAGGTTTGTGAAAGCCGATGAGCACCATCGGCTCCGCATCAAGCTCTACCGTGATGCGTTGTTCTTCTTTCTGCGGCGGAAGGGGTGTAATTTCAGTGACTGGTGCCGGACCGCCTGAAATATCTCCGAAATACTTCTTTACAAGCAGGAAGTCTTCGGTTGTATCGATATCCCCGACCATAATTATGACGCAGTTGTCCGGTGTATAATGGGTTTTAAAAAAGTTTCTCGCCTTTTTTACGCTGATCCGTCTGATGTCCTCCGGGAAACCGATTGTCGGTATTCCATAGGGATGATGGTCGAATGCGGCTAGCAGAAACTGTTCGCGGAGTTTTCCGAACGGGTCTGTGTCGACGCGCATCCTCCTCTCCTCAAGCACCGCCTTTCTCTCCGTATAGAATTCCCGAAGCACGAAGTTCTTGAGCCGATCAGACTCGAGCAGAGCCCATAGCTCTATTTTATTCGAGGGCAGCTCAACGGTGTACAGGGTATAATCCTTGGCCGTCGAAGCATTAAAGCCACGCGCCCCGTTTTTCATATAGTAAGATTCATACTGGCCGTGTATAACCAGCGCACTCTCTTCTGCCTGCAGTCGTTTCAATTTTTCTTCAAGGTCTTTGATACGGGTCTGATTGGCGGAATCCCCCTTTGCCCGTTCGCGGTCGAGTGCCTCGCCTGTTTTATCGATTTCCTCGAGAATAGGTCTTTCCTGATTATAGTCCCGGGTACCGATCGTATCGGTGCCCTTGAAGAGCATGTGCTCGAGCATGTGGGCTGTTCCGATTGTGTCGGTTGTCTCGTCGGCAGACCCAGCCTTAAACAGAATATACAGAGCAACGACAGGTGCATTATGCCGCTCCATCATGAGGACTTTGATTCCGTTATCGAGCCTTCGCTCTATGATGCGGTCTTCCAGGTTCTGTGCGTAGGTAAAAACCGGAATAAAGAGCAGAAATAAGAAAGCTGTCAATATTTTATAGGATCGTCTCACATAAAAATCCTTACAACGATGTTGTCCGTATATTTTACATCTGAACACTGCCATTTGTGCGAGTGGTATGCATGCCCGTAAACGTACGCACATGATTAATCCGGTTATGCGGGAACCACCCCCGCTTACCTATTGCTGAAAACATGCCGCGTACCGAATGCAATATAGCTCCATACAGTATACACTGTATAGTACAATACTACCTTTAAACCAGAGTGTGTTATTTTTTTCAAATTATGAATGTTTCATACAAACAATCAAAATAAAAGTTTGTTATTACGAACAGTATGTATTAGGGTGTAATACAGGAGGCAAATAATGAGAAAAGCTTTAGCAATCAGTATTACAGAGGAACTGGAAAAAGGAATTAATCAGCTAGTTAAAGAAGAAAATAATTCGAAAAGTGAACTTATAAGAAAAGCTATCAAAGATTATATATATTTTAAAAAGTTAACGAAGCTCAGAGAAAAAATGATGCTTAAAGCAGTTGTGAATTTAAAATATATTCTTTACTTCAATCATATAAGCAGGAGATGTTTTCACCCAATACGAAAACCTTTGTCCGGCTGAACAATTAGGAGCTGTAATAGCATACATTTCATGTCCCGAACAGTCTCTGATAATATGTTTCATAGGATGCCCGTATTACTTTGTACTGCCTGTGGGTCCTGCAGTTGTAGTCGATTCGTCCGCTTGCCGAAACAAACTGCTGAAGTTTTTCCGGGGAATCGACAATCTCGAGTGCCCTCAGGGCGAGTAGAACAGCTCCCCATGCTGCAGCATACCTTTTTCCCGGTTTCCAGAGGCTTCGGCCTAGGAAATCGGCGGTGACCTGCATCCAGGTCGGTGAGTCTAAAATACCTCCCGTGAGCACAAGCCTGTAGTCATTGCCTTCACTGAGTATCCGGTACAGCGTCGATATCCTGTATGCGATCCCCTCCATAAGGCTGCGGAGGATGTGCTCCCTCCCATGACTGAATGTCATGCCGATGACTGCGGCCCGAGCATCAGGATTGTAGCACGGGCTCCTCTCTCCAGCCATAAAGGGGAAGAAAAAAAGCCCCTCGGATCCCGGAGGCACATTTCTTGCCGAGGTTTCGATATAATCGAACACTGTCCGGGAATCTTTCTGAAAGAAAGTATCGGAAAGCCATTTGAATACGTTGCCCGCATCCTGGATCACCCCGCCCGTAATCCAGAACCCGTCCAGCAGGTAGTAGCACCACATCCCTGTTTCGATGTTTACAGTCGGCTTCGGCTCGATCTTTCGCAGTGCTGCACTGGTACCGACCGTAAGGCTCATGCCGGTATCATCGAAGCCGATGCTTCCGAGGTGGGCGAGCGGGCCGTCTGTTGCACCCAGTATGCCTGGCGTTCCCTCCTGGAGTCCCATTTTCAATGCGATCTCCCGGTTCAATCCGCCTGTACTGTCCACTGGTTCGGCAACCTCAGAAAAAAGGCCGGTGTTAAAGCCAATGTCGGCGATGAGGTCTCTGTCCCAGCCCAGCTTATTCATACTCCAGACGCCGGTGCCCGACGCCGTTGACCTGTCTATGATAAATTTACCGTACAGATGGTAGAGAACGTACTCCTTTATCGATATAAATTTATATGTCTTTTTCAGGATACCCCCCGCCTCCTGTTTGAACCACAACAGGCGTGCCGGGTAGTACATGGGATGAATCGGGCAGCCTGTGCGTACATATACCTCGTTGCTGTCTAGACGGCCGGAAGAAAGCTCGTTACTCTGCTGTTTGGCCCTCATATCGTTCCACAGGTGCGCGCGGGTAAGGGGCCGACAGTTTTTATCGACCGGAAGCATGCTGTGCAGTATCCCGCTGAATACGAGGGCACCTACATCCTGAGGATGAATGTTCTTCGTCAGGGCGGACACCACCGAAACAACGGCACCGAGCACATCATCGGGGTCCTGCTCGGCGTATCCCGGGCATGGGAAATAGCTGGGGTATGAAAGAGACGCGCTGTCCGATACCTCGTCGTCGATGTGGTCTTCATCACCAGTGCGGTCCTCACCAGAAATACGGTACAAAATTCCCTTTGTGCTTGTCGTGCCGATGTCGAGTGCTATAATATAGGTGCCTCTTTTCATATCATTCATGAGGATATACCATAACAAGCTGTAGCACAAGAGTATATGTAATTATTCGGACGGTGCACGCCCGGGATTTATCATTCAGATGCTTTCATCCGAATAATGCAGCCTGTGGAAACCACGGAACTGTCATATACGTCTTGGGAGTAGGGCAACGTATGGAGCTGTTCCGGTATGGGAAGGGCTAGCCGGTATCTTCTAAACGAATCATATCGATGAAGCGTAAATGTAACTCTGGAGTGTGGATTATGAGTTATCTCGAAGAACTGTTCGGGCTGCGCGGTAGACGCTCTGTTATTACAGGGGGAGGCGGGGTGCTTGCCGGTTTTATTGCCGGAGCGTCGCTTAGGGCCGGAGCAGGGGTTTCGCTCTGGGGACGCGGCCGTCAATCGATTGACAGTGCGTATAATAAGCTTTTCGCTCTGCTCGAAGATACATCGAAAGACGACCCGCAAAGCCGTATCCATCGATTTATTGTTGATACGGCAGTCGAGAATGATGTAAACCGGGCTTTTAAATCGACACTGCGGGAATGGGGGATGCCGGATATACTGATAAACGCGGCAACAGGGGCAAGGGATCCTTTGTAAAAACTGATGTTGGCCTTTTTGAAGAGATTCTTCGCCTGAACTTGTGTGCAGGGTTTCTTGTGCCGACTAAAATCATTGTAAGCCGGTGGATTGAAGAGGGTGTGAAAGGCACGGTGATCAATATAGCATCTATGGCATCCTGCAAACTGCTTTCAGGCATCTGGGCGTACGATGCTGCAAAAGCGGGGGTTCTCAATTTAACGAAGGCATACGCAAAAGAGTTTGCTCCCCACGGAATACGGGTCAATGCCATTGCTCCAGGATTCTTTCTGGGTAAACAGAACCGGACGTTTTTAATAGATGAAAAGACGGGGAAGCTCACTGAAAGGGGAAGGACGGTCATAGACCGTACACCATTCGGCAGGTTCGGAAAGGGCGAAGACCTTGAAGGGGTGGTTCTCTTTCTTGTAAGCAGTGCTGCATCGGGTTTTATAACCGGAGTAACACTGCCTGTTGATGGTGGCTACCTCGTATCCTAAAAGAAGCTGTTTCAGGGAGGGTGCATCATGGTGTTCGGAACCGGAAGCAGGGAAAAAGACATACAGGAAGATGAGGTTCGCGCGATACTGCGGGAGGGAATACCCGCGCGTCTCATAAAGGGGAAACGTAT
>Ga0315554_1000114_pt1 | contig 40649 bp, 35 predicted proteins | sample SalMarSW160370MG_FD_202114 | JGI IMG/M metagenome (GOLD analysis project Ga0315554, IMG submission 202114) | Salt marsh sediment microbial communities from the Plum Island Ecosystem LTER, Massachusetts, United States - Salt Marsh Sediment SW1603-70 ...
CCGAGAAATAACCAGTTGTTTTTGTCCAGATTTGCCTGGGCGATTTGTTTTATGTAATCCGATTGTTCGAGGATTCTGCGTATCTTTTCCGGAATCCGGGAGAGCTCCTCGATAAGATGTGCTACATAATCGCTGCTGAGATGTTTCCTTCTTCCAAGCTCAATGGCAAGCATAGTCAGCACGGCTACCTGAGCCGTAAAGGCCTTTGTACTTGCAACGCCGATTTCAGGCCCGACGTGAAGATATATACCCGCATCGGTTGCCCGTGCGATGGAAGAACCTACAACGTTGACGATGCCGAGTACCGTTGCTCCGCGCTCCTTGGCCTGTTCGACCGCAGCGAGTGTGTCGGCCGTTTCGCCCGACTGGCTGATGCAGATAACGACGGTGCCGTCTTCGATAACGGGATTTCGGTACCTGAATTCGCTGGCGTACTCGGTCTCGGTTGGGATACGAACAAGGTTTTCAAAGAGAAACTCGCCGACGATTCCGGCGTGCCATGCTGTGCCGCATGCGGTCAATATGAGACGTTTGGTTTTGGTCAATTCTCGCAGGTACTTTTCTATTCCGCCGAGCACTATCTTGTTATTGCGTGTGTCGAGCCTGCCGCCCATACATATCTCGAGGGCCTGCGGCTGTTCGAAAATTTCCTTGAGCATGTGATGCTCAAAGCCGCCCAGCTCTATCTGCTCGAGCGAGAATTCAATTTCGCCAAGCGATTTTGTTACGGTAACGTTGTCAATCGTCTTGGTGCTGAAACCGCCCGGACCGATGGTTACCATTTCATTATCGGACATATAGACTGCCTGGGTGGTATGCTCGACAATCGCCGAGGCGTCGGAAGCTAATATATACTCGCCGTCACCTACGCCGAGGATAAGCGGGCTGCCTTTTTTCGCGCCGATCAGCATATCCGGACAGTCACTGCACAGTATTGCCAGTCCGTATGTGCCGTGCACTTCGTGAAGAGCTCTTTGAACGGCCCATTCGAATTTATTCTGGCCGGCAGGCGGTTTCTGCTGCTGACCGTTCTCATCACAGCAGTAAAAATAACCTATCAGATTTGCGATAACTTCCGTATCAGTATCGCTGACGAATTTAACATCTTCGCTCTGCAGCCATTTTTTCAGCGTGGAGTAGTTTTCTATGATGCCGTTATGCACCACAGCGATTTTGCCGGTATAGTCGAGGTGCGGATGCGCGTTTGTGGTGTTAGGCTCACCGTGTGTCGCCCAGCGTGTATGTCCCAGACCAAGCGTGTCACTCTTGAGAGGTTTGTCGAGAATTTCTTCGAGAGCACTTATGCGGCCGCTCGTCTTCTTTATCTTTATAGTCCCGTCGTGCAAAAGAGCTACGCCTGCAGAATCGTAGCCGCGATACTCCAGCCGTTTCAGGCCTTCTATAAGAATTGGTTGGGCAGCCTTCTTGCCGAGATACGCCACAATGCCACACATATTTATCTCCGTCGAATCTACAAATCCATTTTTTTAAATGGGCCAAATTGATGAGCAAGTGTACCAGAATCACCTCAGCCCGACAAGCTTCAGAAAGTTTTGTATTAGGTATAGTCTCCTCCTGAGCAGCTTGCATTTGACTTGACGGCCCTTATACGTTTTAATTGTACGCAGGGTTCGGTAATATCGGCCTTTTTTACCGGGCCGTAACCTTTTGGAGTGCAGTTGCTTATGGTCGTTGTAATCGATTATGACGTTGGAAATGTCAAAAGCGTTTGTAATGCTTTTGAACGCATCGGTTATAAGGCTAAACTCAGCCGTGACCCGCAGGATGTGGAATACGCATCCGGGCTGGTCCTGCCCGGCGTGGCTGCGTTCGGCTTTGCGATGAACGCACTCGGCGACCTGGCCGGGTTGTTAAAAGAAGTGGTGGCCAGGGGCAAGCCGCTGCTCGGGATTTGTGTGGGCTATCAGTTACTCTTTGACCAGAGCTGTGAGCACGGCACTTTCAGGGGACTGGGCCTTATCAAAGGCAACGTCGTTAATATCCCGCAGGGCAGGACCATTCCGCACATGGGCTGGAATTCGGTCGAACTGCCGCGGGAGATGAGGTTGTTTGAGGAGCTCGGCCCTGCAAAACATTTTTATTTCGCACATTCGTATTATTCGCAGGTCGCCGACCCGCAAGCCCTCGTTGCATATACCGATTACGGTTTCGAGTTGCCCGCGGCCGTTCAGAAGGGCAACGTTTACGGAACGCAGTTTCACCCTGAAAAGAGCGGCCCGAACGGTCTGCAGGTGCTGAAGAATTTTTTCGGGATTTGTGAAAAAGGCTGACCGTTATGCTGGCAAAGAGAATAATACCTTGTCTCGATGTAAAGGACGGCCGAGTCGTCAAGGGCGTTAATTTTCTCAACCTTCGCGACGCCGGCGACCCGGTCAAGCTCGGCGCACGGTACAGTGATGAAGGTGCCGATGAGCTGGTTTTTCTCGATATCACCGCCACGATTCGTTCCCGCAAGACCATCGTCGACATGGTCGAGAAGGTTGCCGAAAATGTGTTCATTCCGTTTACGGTCGGCGGCGGCATAAGGTCGATGGAGGATTTTGATATTCTTCTAAGAAGCGGCGCGGAAAAGGTCTCGGTAAACACCGCCGCTGTTGATGACCCGATGTTAATCAGCCGGGCCGCTTCGAAATTCGGCAATCAGTGTGTTGTCCTGGCTATCGACGCCCGCCGTTCAAAGGACAGACCCGGCCATTGGCAGGTCTGCGTAAAAGCCGGGACCGAACCGACCGACATCGACGTTGTCGAATGGGCTGTGGAAGCCGAAGAATTTGGCGCCGGTGAAATACTGCTGACGAGCATGGACGCCGACGGTACAAAAGCAGGATATGATAATGAATTAAACAGGGCCGTTGCCGATGCCGTCAATATTCCCGTAATTGCATCCGGCGGGGCGGGTACTCTTGAGCATCTCTACGATGCTATTGTTGACGGCCATGCCGATGCAGTTCTTATGGCCTCGATTACGCACTTCGGCCAATGCTCGATACGTGACATGAAAGAATATCTCGCCGGCCGCGGCATCCCAATGAACCTGTAGAATTTTATTGTTCCGGTTCAATTCCAGGTCACAATTTTCTATCCCAGTCCTGCGATTTCCTGTTTCAAAGCTCCGACCGTAAGCGTTCCACAGAAATCTTTGCAGTTTGCATTGTACCTGATTAGTTTCAATTCAAAACCTGCTCTGTGTACTTCAGCGAGAATATCTTTCCAGTGCCCGATATATCTGTTTGGAAGATAACTTTTTCCATTGAACCGTGCTAATCCTTTATAACCTTCGTTTTCAACCGGGACGTAAATCACTTTCTTAAAAATTTTATGGCCTTTACATACTTTCAAAAACATCTTTCTATCCATTGGCCCGCACATCGTAAGCAGCACAAAAAGTCCGTCGTTTTTCAAAATCTTAAATACGTTATCAAAATACGCTTTTCTGTCCTTAACGTCAGTAATACAATGCAGGCATAAGCCGTCTATTGCAATATCGAACTTGCCGAGGCTTTTGGCATTTAAGCTGCAAACATCACCTTGCTTGAACTTAATATCAAGACCTTTCGACTGTTCTTTTGCCATTGATATGGCTGTTTTGCTGACATCAATGCCGACTCCGCTGAATCCTCTCTTGCAAACCCGTCTCAATATCGGGCCGGTGCCACAGCCTAACTCGATAACCCTGCCGTTTTTAGGAGCCCATGGTTGTGAAAGAACGTCTTTTAAGAAGTTATTAATGTCAGGATGCATGACTTAACAGTTGTTTCGCTTCCTTTCTGTCCCCATACAAGAATTCCCCTCTTCTTCATCTGCTGATACACAACCTCGTGTTCTTCATAGGATTTCTTTTTATCCGATTTTGTCATAATTTCATCTTATAATCTGTGGTGATGATTGAATATATCAGTTTAATCTGAATGCGCATGAGGGCAAGTAAAAAGAATATAAAATTGCAAACGGCCTGTCACAGACAGTTAGATTTTCTCGAAGCTGAATTGGTGGGCGTTTGCGCCGATTTTTATAGTATCGCCCTCGGCGAATTTCCCCGCCAGAATTTCAGAGGCCAAAGGATTTTCGAGTCTTTGCTGAATTGTTCTTTTCAAAGGCCTTGCTCCGAAGACCGGGTCGTAACCCTCCTCCATAATGAGTTTGCGGGCTTCGTCGGTGAACTCGACCGTTATATTGCGTGCTTGCAAACGCTCCGCAAGATAACCAAGTTGAATATCAACAATCCTGGCGAGATTCTCTTTGGTCAGCGTATGGAAGACGATTGTCTCATCTATTCGGTTTAAAAACTCCGGCCGAAAATAATTTTTCAGCACATCCTTGACATGCGCTTCAATCTCCCAGTCGGCTCCTTGTTCTTCGGTGAGCTTTTGAATTTCACTGCCGGCGATGTTGCTGGTCATTATTATGACCGTATTCTTGAAATCGACGGTCCTGCCTTGGCCGTCGGTCAACCTGCCGTCATCGAATACCTGCAGCAGCACATTGAATACATCCCTGTGCGCCTTTTCAACCTCATCGAGCAATATCACCGAATAAGGCTTACGTCGCACAGCCTCGGTCAGCCTGCCGCCTTCTTCATAACCGACGTATCCCGGCGGCGCGCCAATGAGCCTTGCCACCGAATGCTGCTCCATAAACTCGCTCATATCAATTCGAATCATCGCACTGGGGTCATTGAATAGAAAATCGGCAAGCGCCTTGGACAGTTCGGTCTTGCCCACACCCGTCGGTCCGAGGAAAAGAAGTGTACCTATAGGCCGATTCGGGTCGCCGAGTCCCGCCCTGTTCCGCCGAACCGCGTTACTAAGCGCCGCAACGGCTTCATCCTGGCCGACAACACGCTGCTTGATAAGCTCTTCCATCTTCATCAGCCGATCGCGCTCACCGCTAAGCAGCCTTGCCACGGGAATACCTGTCCACTTCGAGACAACCTCGGCTATATGCTCTTCGGTTACTTCATTGCGAATCATCTGGTGCCGGTTGGTCTTGGCAAGTGTTTCTTCGGTTTCTTCGAGCTCTTTTTTCAGCTTGGCGATTGTGTCGTATTTCAAACGCGCCGCTGTTTCGAGGTCGCCGGTTCGCTGGGCCTGTTCGAATTGTGTATGAGCATCGTCTATCTGGGACTTGAGCCCTTTGATTTTGTCGATATCGCCGCGTTCCGCTTCCCACTGGGCGGTCAGACGTTTATCCTGTTCCCTGAGATTGGCAAGCTGCTTTTCTGCATTTTTTAGCCGGTCTTTGCTGGCCTCGTCCGTTTCCTTTTTCAATGCCTGCTGTTCAATCTGAAGCTGCATTATCCTTCGGCGTACGTCGTCCAGTTCCGCCGGCAGCGAATCATTCTCAATCCGCAGTTTTGACGCCGCCTCGTCCATCAGGTCAATCGCCTTATCCGGCAGCCATCTGTCACTTATGTACCGGTTCGAAAGCGTAGCCGCCGCAACCAGAGCCGCGTCGGTAATACGAACACCGTGGTGCATATCGTATCGGTCTTTCAGGCCGCGCAAAATCGCTATCGTATCTTCGACGCTGGGCGGGTCGACGACTATAGGCTGAAATCTTCGTTCGAGTGCGGCGTCTTTCTCAACATATTTTCTGTACTCATCGAGTGTTGTTGCACCTATACAACGCAGCTCACCTCTTGCCAGTGATGGTTTGAGCAGATTGCCCGCATCGACCGCGCCTTCAGCCTTGCCCGCACCGACGACCGTATGCAGCTCGTCGATGAAAAGTATGATTTGACCTTCGGCACTTATGACCTCTTTGAGAACGGCTTTTAGCCTGTCCTCGAATTCGCCTCTGAATTTCGCACCGGCTATGAGTGCTCCCATATCCAGCGCGATAATCCTTTTGTTCTTCAGGCCTGTCGGTACGTCACCTGCGACGATTCTCTGGGCCAGGCCTTCGACTATAGCGGTTTTGCCGACGCCCGGCTCACCAATAAGGACAGGGTTATTCTTGGTCCGGCGGTTGAGCACCTGCATACATCGGCGGATTTCTTCGTCGCGTCCGATTACAGGGTCGAGCTTGCCCTTGCGCGCCATCTCCAGCAGGTCGATTCCGTATCGTTCGAGAGCTTTGTATTTATCTTCCGGATTCTGGTCGGTAATTTTCTGCCCGCCGCGGACGTCAGCCAGCGCCTTTTCAATTTGTTTCGTGTCGACTGAGTTCAGCCGAAGTATTTCCCGCGCATCGCTCTGCACGGCCGACAGCGATAAGAATAAATGTTCTACGCTCAAATATTCGTCCTTCATCGCGTCTGCGCGGTTCTGGGCGTCGAGAACTATCTGGCTGAATGCCGGTTCGGGCATTATCTGGGTAGCACTTCCCTGCGGCAGCCTGCCAAGCTCACTTTCGGTCATAGATTTAATCTGCTCGACATTAGCGCCTATCTTTTTCAGGATTAGTATCGCAATACTACCTTCATCACTGCATAGTGCGGCCAGCAGATGCAGCGGCGAGAGCATGGTGTGCGATTTGGCCATCGCTATCTGCTGAGCCGTGGCTAACGCTTCCTGGGCTTTGACTGTAAATTTTTCAAATTTCATTTTCGCATCCTCTGTTTTTACAAAGGCTGTTCTTTAATCACAAAGAAATGTGCAAATGGCGTGCCTAAATCATCTATAGACTTAAGCCCTTTTGCGGCAAAGAGTTAAAAGATTGCAGGTCTCCGTCACAGGTGCCATTCTGGCAGGTCTTAACCAGACGCTCTTAGTCAACGTCTGGCGCATCCTGCAGGACCGCTATAGCTACGCCCCTGATAAGCACGTCTTTGCCCGCTCTGGCCTGTGTGACTTCGACCCTGCGCGACTGATTATCATAAACGTCACTTGCGAGTTTTTTCTTAATGGCTCGCGTAAAGTAATCCGCGCTGTGGTTCATCACATATCCTGCCAGCATTACCACCTGCGGGTCGAAACAGTTTATGGCCATGGTCGCTATTTTGCTCAGGTGTTCGGCAATTTGTTCCCTCAGAGACAGGCAGTAAGCGTCGCCCTGTCTCAGCGCATCGCCCAATTTGCTTACTATAGACTCCGCTGTATCTTTCTCTTCAACCTTCTCGGACAAAATAGTGTTTGTACCTGCTGCGATATCTTTTTTGATTCTTTTAGCCAAAGCCGGGCCTGATATAATCGCTTCCAGGCAGCCCCTGTGCCCGCAGCCGCACAGCGGGCCGTCCGGTTCTACTACTATATGGCCCAGCTCGGCAAAACGGCCTGTAGCGCCGCCAACGACTCTGCCGTCGGTAAAAAGCGTTCCGCCTACCCCATCGGCTACGTTCAAATACAAAACCGACTTCGAAGCCAGGCTGCTGTCAATGCCGATTTCCGCAAGGAACCTGACGCGCGTGGAATATATCCGAACCTTGCATTGAAACTTTTCTTTGAGTATCTGTTTCAATGCGACGTCCTTCCATCCTAACGGGCTGGATAGCTTAATCTCGCCGTCGGGACTTACAGTACCGCTAAGAACAACTCCTATTCCCAGGAGGTTTTCTTCACCGGCCCTGAACTTGCCGAGCAATCCGTGCGCAGTTATTTCAGCAAGACCACAAACATTCTCAACCGAATTGTCACCGTCGAGGAACACATCGGCTTTTTCGAGAAGCCGGCAGTTAAAGTCGAAAAGCCCGACTACTACGTGGCCGGGATTGATGGAGATACTCATTATAAGTTTGCCGCGGGGATTGATACTGAGCATGACAGGTTTTGCGCCGCGCTTAGTGCTTTCGCCGGTTCTTTCGTTAATAAGATTTTTCTCGCGCAGCCTGCCGGTGATATAACTCAGCGTCGAGCTGCGCAGGCCGGTGAGCTTACAAACTTGCGCTTGCGAAAGCTCACCATGCTGCCTTAGAATCCGCAGTACTAACTTCTCGTTCCTTAGCCCTGTGTTCTTTGAATCTGTGGTATCGCGTTTCATGCTACCTGCTCATTAAGGCAAACCGGTGGCCAAAATAACTCAAGCAAAGAGTTTATTCAAGCAAAAATACCCCATTACTAGGGGCCTTTTGTAAGTACCTTGCATTAGGCGAAATACGAAAATCCAAAAAAACCCTTGCAATAAGAAAAAGTCCGCGATAGAATTAACTCAGGGTTTGAGTAATTAAAGCTATCTGTATTTATTGCAGGGAGTTAGAACATGAGCAAGCCAAACGCGATACTCGCACAATCAGGTGGGCCGACAGCAGTTATTAATTCCAGCGCCTGTGGTGTAATTCAGGAACTTATCAAGTCGGGCAAGGTGGGCAAAGTCATCGGGGCCACTAACGGCATACTCGGTGTGCTCAAGGAAGATTTATTCGATGCTTCTGCTGAAAAGCCCGAGGCTATTGAAGCCCTTAAGAGAACACCTGCCGCGGCGATGGGCTCGTGTCGATACAAACTCAAATCGCTCGACAAGTCCAGGGCCGACTATGAGAGAATCCTTGATGTATTCAAGGCGCACAACATTCATTATTTCTTCTATGCCGGCGGCAACGACTCGATGGATACCGCGGATAAGGTCAATAAACTCGCCGCCGATACCGGATACGAGCTTACCTGCATCGGTATTCCCAAGACTATCGATAATGATTTGGCCTGTACAGACCACTGCCCCGGCTACGGCAGCGTTGCAAAATATGTAGCTACCAGCGCGATGAATGCAGGCCGTGACACAGAGGCGCTTTACACCACCGACACGTGCAGCATACTCGAAGTGATGGGCAGAAACGCAGGCTGGATTGCCGCCTCGACCGGACTTGCACATCGAACCGAGGAGGACGCGCCGCATCTTATCTACATGCCCGAAGTGCCGTTTACTTTCGAGCAGTTTATCAGGGACGTTAAGGAAGTGTACCAGAGGCTCGGCAGGGTCTTCATCGTAGCCGGCGAAGGACTAAAGGACGAAAAGGGCGAGTATGTCACCGCCGAAAAAAGCGCACTTGCCACCGACAGCTTCGGCCATGCACAGCTTGGCGGCGTGGCGGAGATGCTCAAGGCTGTAATCGAAAAGGAGGTAGGAATAAAGACAAGATTCAACAAGCTGGGCACCAACCAGCGAAGCGCAATGCACTTTGCATCACTGACCGATGTGAAGGAGGCGTATATGTGCGGCAAGATGGCCGTGAAAGTCGCTTTGAAGGGGATAAGCGGAAAGATGGTTACTATTATCCGCGAAAAAGGCAAACAGTATAAATCCACTACCGGCCTGGCTGAGTTGAGTGACGTTGCCAACGGTGAGAACAAGGTGCCGCGCAGCTATATAAACGAGCAGGGCAACGGCGTCACCAGGGCGATGCTCGATTATGTCCGCCCGCTGGTTCAGGGCCAGGCCCCGATAACGATTGACGCCGACGGCCTGCCGGTTTATATGCGGTTCAAACGCAAACCCATGAAACAGGTTCTGCCAAAGTATATGTAATGGCAATTCAACGTTTAAGGTAATGGCCCGATGATAGAAATAGGCAGATACTCGTTCGGTATCGGCGACAGATTCGCCCTGCAGGGAAAGGCCCAGTTGCAGGCAATGCTCAAAGCTGCGCAAAAGGGCGTTGAAGTCACGCCTGTCTGGAATAAATCGCACCGCGAACACACAATCATTGGCACAAAGCCGGCGGACGTCCGCGCAGAAGCCGACTCAGCGGTAAAGGCCCTGGGCTTTAAGAAAGCATATTTTGTCGATGCCGACCACATCAGTCTAAAGAACGTTGATTTGTTCATGGATTCCAGTGATTTTTTTACTCTCGACGTTGCTGATTATATCGGCAAGGCCGCACCTGAAGAAGATATAGAATCTTTCGTCGGGAAATTTGGCAAATATGTCGGCCAAATAGAGATTCCCGGTATCGATGAACCTGTCAGCGTGACCGAAGATGATATCAGGACAATCGCTAAAAAGGTTTTGCCGGCTGTAAAAGAGGCCGGCAAAATCTATCGGCATATCGAAAAGGTAAAGGGCAGGGGTAATTTCGTTACCGAAGTATCGATGGACGAGACCGAACAACCTCAGACGCCCGTTGAAATGCTTTTCATTCTCGCAGCTATCGCCGCCGAGGGAATTCCCGCCCGGACGATTGCGCCGAAATTCACCGGCCGATTCAACAAGGGCGTTGATTACGTCGGTGACGTCGCGCAGTTCGAGAAGGAATTCAATCAGGATTTGGCGATAATAGCTTTTGCGATTGAAGAGTTCGGCCTGCCGGGTAATCTCAAGCTCAGCGTTCACTCCGGCAGCGACAAGTTTTCCATTTATAAGCCAATCAATAAGGCGTTGAAGAAATTTGATGCCGGCCTGCACCTGAAAACCGCAGGCACGACCTGGCTGGAGGAAATCATCGGACTGGCTGCGTCCGGGGGCAAAGGCCTTGAGCTTGCTAAAGAGGTCTATGCAAAGGCCCTGGATAAAATAGACGAGCTCTGCGAGCCTTATAAAACTGTCATTGACATCGACCGCAAAAAATTGCCGTCGATTGAGACGGTACGGAACTGGGGGCCCGATGACTACGCAAATGCACTGCGACATGACCAGTCCTGCAAGGCCTATAACCCGCATCTTAGACAGCTGCTGCACGTCGGTTATAAGATAGCCGCCAAAATGGGAAATATATATCTGGACGCCTTGCGGGAAAATGAGAAAATTATTGCCGAGCATGTAACGAAAAACATCTATGACAGACACATAAAACCGCTGTTCATTGATTAGGAATTGAGCTATGGATAACTTGTTTGATGTCAAAGGCAAAGTGGTCGCTATTACCGGCGGCGGGGGGGTATTGTGCAGTGAAATGGCGAAGGCACTGGCTGCCGCCGGTGCAAAAGTAGCTGCACTCGATTTGATTGAAGAACACGCTCAAAAGGTCGTTGACCAGATTAAATCCGCAGGCGGTGATGCCGTTGCCATTCACTGTAATGTTCTCGATAAGTCCAGTATTACCGAAGCCGCCCAAACCATTATCAAGAAGTTCGGTCATGTTGATATCCTTATAAACGGCGCCGGCGGAAACAAGAAAGAGGCTACAACGTCGGATGATTTGAAGTTTTTTGACCTGCCGGCTGATGCGGTTCGATTCGTTTTCGACCTGAACTTCCTCGGCACGTTGCTGCCGTCGCAGGTCTTCGGCAAAATAATGGCTGAGGCGGGGCACGGTGTTATCTTGAATGTATCGAGCATGAACGCCTTTCGTCCGCTGACGAAAATCCCCGCCTACTCCGCCGCAAAAGCCGCCGTGAGCAACTTTACACAATGGCTGGCCGTACATATTTGTCAGAATTATTCAAAAGATATCCGCGTCAATGCGATAGCACCCGGTTTCTTCTTAACTGCCCAGAATAGATTTCTGTTGACCGACGAAAAAACAGGCGACCTGACCGACCGAGGCAGGACCATAATCGACCACACGCCGATGGGCAGATTCGGCTCGCCCGACGAGCTTGTAGGTGCTGTTATGTGGCTTAGCAGTGACGCCGCAAAATTTGTTACCGGTACGGTTATTCCTATCGACGGCGGTTTTTCCGCGTTCGGTGGAGTGTAAGGGTTATTATAAACAGAAAGGAAAGTTAGCAAATGGCGGATTTCGACCCTGCAAAAGAGCTGAAAGAATTCAAGCCGACCAAAAAATTCTTCATCGGCATTGACTCCGACGGCTGTGTCTTCGATACGATGGGCATCAAGCAGCGGGAGTGTTTTTGTCCGTGGATGATTGGCTGTTTCGGGTTGCAGCCTGTGGCCCAGGCCGCCCGGCAGTGCAAAGAATTCGCTGACCTTTTCAGCAAGACCCGAGGCGGCAACCGGCACAAGACCCTCGTACGAATACTGATCGAATTATTGCCGTCGCATCCGATGGTCAAAGAGCGAAGTTTCAAAGTGCCGCAGTTCCCGTACTATGTCGCCTGGGTGAACGACCCCAAAAGTTTGCTCAGCAACGACGGCCTGAAACAGGCGATTTCTGCCGCTACCGACTCTGCGGCAAAAGAAGAGCTTACACTTGCGCTTCGATGGAGCGAAAACGTCAATAAGGCGGTAAAGGATATTGTTGAGGGCATTCCACCTTTCCCTCATGTTCGTGAGAGCCTCGATAAGATTCAAAAGGACGCCGATGTGATAGTCGTCTCGGCTACGCCTTGTGAAGCGCTGGCGCGAGAGTGGAATGAGCACGATATCGGCAGGTACGTCAGCATCATCGCCAGCCAGGAAATGGGCACCAAGAAACAGCATCTCGAGTACGCGACCAAAGGACGTTATGAAAAAGACCACGTCCTTATGATTGGCGACGCACCCGGAGACATGAAAGCAGCTAAGGCCAATAACGCACTGTTCTATCCGGTCAATCCCGGCGATGAGGCCAAAAGCTGGCAGAGATTTCACGATGAGGCACTGGATAAATTTCTCAACAACGAATATGCCGGTGTGTATGAACAGAAGGTAATCGCCGAGTTCGACGCTTATCTGCCCGAACTGCCGCTGTGGCAGAGGTAGTGAAATGCTTTACTATAGCCGTGGAAATGAAAATGACAACCTCAGCGACGAAGACCTGAGGCAGGGCCTTTTTACTGCGCTCGATAAGCTCGGTACGCGAAAAAAAGTTATCGCCGTCCCGCCGGATATGACACGTTATCATTCGCGTGCGGGCGAGTTGACTCGTTTTGCCTGGCAGTATTACGGCGACAGGCTGACCGACATTATGCCCGCAATTGGAACGCACTTTCCAATGTCGGAACATGAACTGAAAAAGATGTACGCCGGTGTTCCTCTTGAGCTTTTCCGCGTTCACAACTGGCGAACCGACGTTGTAACCCTCGGCGAAGTCCCGGCCGAGTATGTAAAAGAAGTCAGTGAAGGTGCAGTCGATTACGCCTGGCCTGCCCAGGTCAACAAGCTCCTTGTCCAAGGTCGTTACGACCTCATTCTATCCATCGGTCAGGTCGTACCGCACGAGGTAATTGGAATGGCCAACTATAATAAGAATATTTTCGTTGGCGCCGGAGGAACTGAGGGTATCAACAAGAGCCATTTCCTCGGCGCCGCCTACGGCATGGAGCGTATCATGGGTCGTGCCGACACCCCCGTCCGCCGTGTAGTTAATTACGGCGCCGGCCATTTCGCCGCGGACCTGCCGATTCTCTATGTTTTGACGGTGGTCGGGCCCGACCCGGACGGACAGTTGAAAACACGAGGGCTTTTCATCGGAGACGACATCGAGTGTTTCAACCTCGCCGCTGAGCTGTCTCTGAAAGTTAATTTTATTATGCTCGATGAGCCGTTGCAGAAAGCCGTTGTTTATCTCGACCCGCAGGAATACAAAAGCACCTGGCTGGGCAATAAGAGCATTTATAGAACGCGGATGGCAATGGCCGACGGCGGTGAGCTCATTGTCCTCGCTCCCGGATTGCATCAGTTCGGCGAAGACCCGCAAATCGATAAGCTCATAAGGAAGTACGGTTACGTCGGCACTGAACGGGTATTAAAGCTCGTCAAAGAAAACGATGATTTGCAGCAAAACCTAAGTGCCGCCGCACATCTTATTCACGGTTCCTCGGAGGAGAGGTTTAAAATTACCTATTGCCCGGGAAAGCTGAGTAAAGAGCAGATTGAATCGGTGAATTTCAACTATGCCGAATTGCCGGATATGCTGGAAAAATACGACCCGAAGAAACTAAAAGACGGCTATAATACTTTGCCTGATGGAGAAAAGGTCTTCTTTGTTTCCAATCCCGGCCTGGGATTATGGTCAACAAAGAGCAGGTTCGAATCAATATGACAATCATACTTCAGTTATTATAAGGAGTGCTGGAAAATGTCAAAAGCTGAAAGTGCCTCAGGTGCGGATATTGGCCTTGTAGGTTTGGCGGTAATGGGCGAGAATCTAATCCTCAACATGGAAAGCAAGGGCTTTACCGTCGCGTGTTTCAACCGCACCATTTCAAAAGTGGACGATTTTCTAAACGGCCGGGCCAAAGGCAAAAACATAATCGGCTGCCACAGCCCCGAAGAGCTGGTCAAAAATCTTAAGACCCCGCGCAGGATAATGCTGATGGTCAAAGCGGGCAAACCCGTCGATGCCTTCATTGATATCTTCCTGCCTTTGCTCGACGACGGCGACATAATTATTGACGGCGGCAATTCACACTTTCCCGATACTATCCGTAGAACAGAGTATGTCGAGAGCAAAGGCAAGCTCTATATCGGCACCGGCGTATCCGGCGGTGAGGAAGGGGCATTAAAAGGTCCTTCGATTATGCCGGGCGGCTCACCGAAGGCCTGGCCGCATGTCAAGCCCATCTTCCAGGCCATCTGCGCCAAGACCGACGACGGCGAACCCTGCTGCGACTGGGTCGGTGAAAACGGTGCAGGACACTTCGTCAAGATGGTGCATAACGGCATCGAATACGGTGACATGCAGATGATTTGCGAGACCTACCAGATGTTGAAGGAAGGTCTCGAACTGACGAACCAGCGGATGCACGAGGTATTTGCCGAGTGGAATAAAGGCGAGCTGAACTCCTACCTGATTGAAATCACCCGTGATATCCTCGCCTACAAAGATGAAGACGGTAACGAGGTAATCGACCTGATTCTCGATACAGCCGGCCAGAAGGGGACCGGCAAATGGACTGCTATTGCTGCGCTTGATTTGGGCCAGCCTTTGACGTTGATTGGCGAGGCTGTTTTCGCCAGATGTCTTTCGGCTCTGAAAGAAAAACGCCTCGCTGCATCGAAAGTCCTCAGGGGACCTCGGCAGCAATTCGTTAAAGACAAAAAGGCCTTTATTAACGAACTGCGCCAAGCCTTGTATGCCTCGAAGATTGTCAGCTACGCTCAGGGCTATCAGCTTATGCGTGAGGCCGCGAAGGAATATAACTGGAACCTCAACTACGGCGGCGTTGCACTGATGTGGCGGGGCGGCTGTATAATCCGCTCGGCCTTTTTGGGCAAAATCAAGGAGGCCTTCGACAAAGACCCGAACCTCGATAATCTTCTGCTCGACCCATTCTTCAAAAGTGCCGTCGAAAAAGCTCAGGATTCCTGGCGCCGCGTCGTCACTACCGCCGTGCAGATGGGCATTCCCGTCCCGGCCATAAGCACCGCTCTTGCCTACTATGACGGCTATCGTCACGAACGTCTGCCTGCGAATCTGCTCCAGGCCCTGCGGGACTACTTTGGCGCACACACATACGAGCGGGTAGATAAACCGAGAGGCGAGTTTTTCCATACTAACTGGACCGGCCGAGGCGGAAGCACCAGTGCTTCGACTTACTCAGTGTAAAAGTGTCACGAAAACTTTATTGAATGTAATTTGGCAAAGGGTTTGTCATGGCTAAACCTTTCATTGGTGAGAATTTTTTGCTCCAGAATAAGACTGCACGTAAATTGTATCACGATTATGCCGAGCACATGCCCATCTACGATTACCACTGTCACCTGCCGGCCGAGCTGATTGCCAATGACCACACTTTCGAGAACATCACCCAGGCCTGGCTGTACGGCGACCATTACAAGTGGCGGGCTATGCGCACAAACGGTGTCGATGAAAAATATTGTACCGGCAACGCGACTGATTGGGAAAAGTTCGAAAAGTGGGCGCAGACCGTACCAGCCACTCTTAGAAACCCGCTGTATCACTGGACGCACATGGAGCTGAAAAATCCTTTCGGCGTGAAGGACAAACTGCTCGATGCCGACACTGCCCGCGAGATTTACGACCACTGCAATGCACTGCTCCAGGAACCAGAATTCAGCGTTCGTGGATTGCTTCGCAAATTCAACGTAGAACTTGTTTGTACGACCGAAGGCCCGCTCGACAGTCTCGAACATCATAAAAAAATCGCTGCTGATGGATTTGAAGTTAAGGTGCATACGGCCTTTAGACCCGACAAGGCCCTCGGTGTCGAAAATCTCGACACATTGAACGCATGGTTAGACAGGCTGTCCCAGGTCGCCGGCCTGGAGATAAAATCCTTTTCTGATTTGCTTGAAGCTATAAGTAAACGTCACGATTACTTCCACGAAAACGGCTGCCGGTTGTCGGATTATGGCCTCGATTGCGCATACGCTCAAAGCTACACCAAAAGCGAAGCCGAAAAGATATTCGAGAAAGTAAGAAGCAGGCAGCAGCTCAGTCCCGACGAATGCCTCAAGTACAAATCCGCTGTCCTTTATGAATGCTGCCTGATGGACGCCGAGGCAGGCTGGGTAATGCAGCTTCATCTTGGTGCGTTGCGGAATAACAACACTCGCTTGTACAAAAAGCTCGGCCCGGATACCGGCTTTGATTCGATAGGGGATTTGCCGCAGGCCGCGTCACTTTCAGGATTTCTCGATTCGCTCGACGAAAAAAACAAGCTGCCCAAAACCATACTCTATAATCTCAATCCCGCCGACAACGAATTGTTTGCCGCTATGCTCGGCAATTTCCAGGACGGCTCCGTCGGCGGCAAGTTACAGTACGGTTCCGGCTGGTGGTTTTTCGACCAGAAGGATGGTATGGAGAAGCAAATCACCGCACTTTCCAACCTCGGCCTGCTGAGTCGCTTTGTCGGGATGGTCACCGATTCGCGGAGCTTCCTTTCGTTCCCGCGGCATGATTATTTTCGGCGCGTGCTGTGCAATCTTCTCGGCAATGACGTCGAACAGGGATTACTGCCTGCCGATTATGACTTACTCGGCTCAATGGTACAGGACATCTGTTTTAACAATGCTGCAAACTATTTTTCGATGAAGCTGGACTGATTTTGCGCCCTGCAATTAGGCGTTGACAGTCAAGCAAGTTCACTGCTATATTTATTTTGAAGTTATTATTGCGCCCGTAGCTCAGCTGGATAGAGCAACGGATTTCTAATCCGTAGGTCACAGGTTCGAGTCCTGTCGGGCGTGTTACAACCAGTTTAATGCCCTGAACTTATGATCCGGTCTGTTTTTAAGAGGGATAATTGTTCGTCAAAAGTTCGTCAATTTGAATTCAGCTTTACTATTCTCACAACTCATATTAACATTTCAAAATTATCGTTGATTTATAGCGAGCTACATAATGACCAATTTTGATTATTCACCGGCTGGTCCTCTGCCGGGTATGATTCAGGAATATTTCAAAGGCACTCTGGCAGAAGCATTTGCTCGTCCGAAAATTATAACTGCCATAGAAGTAGACTGGCATGGCAGGATACAGATAAAAAGTCAAAACTGGGGTGAGTATTGGAATCTTAAAGGCAACATACCAGCGAAGGATACTTTCCTACATTTTAAAAAGGCACGCATTACTTACTTCAAGTCCAGGTTCAAGTCAGACCATATTAAAGAATACAGTTACCAATATTTCGTTTTGCTTTCCAGGTGGTTAAGCTATCGAAACAATCCCGACGTAAATATATTGCTCGGCAAATTGCTATCTATGGAGAATTTTGCAATATACTGGTATGGTGGAAAATCCGGAATAGCCGCAGGCACAACAAGCCATCGAAATCCTGCCTATTTACTCGCTCGTATAGGCAAACAGTCTTTTAATGAAAATCCCAAATATTTGCCCCTTATTATGCTCGTACGTCCTGATGGTAACAAACTTTTTTACCATTATCGCCAATACCGAATCTCCAACGGTCCTGATTTTTCAATTTTTGTATATCCTGCAGTGAGCCTTGATGATAGAGGTGAATCTTTTACGATACTTGAATCATTTAGCGGCGGTTTCTCACGCAAATCTGATCCAAGAAGTAGGCAAAGAGCAAAACTGCTGGTAGAATCTGCAATACTTCCCTTCCTTAAGTCTTTGTTGGCGAAACATAATGACGAAAAACATGATATCAATATGGCTGACCTTGGCGGTGGCAGCGGTATTATGCTTCGGCATATCTGGGAACATGTTCTTGACAAGGAACGTACTGCTAAAGAGAATTGGTATTTGAATTGCTCCATAGTTGGATTGAGGGTACAAAATCCTGCGCGTCATTTTACCAAAGGAACAATCAGGGCAAATATGGCATATGCAGATTACCTGCAGTTGGACTATATAGACTGGATAAATAAGCAGTCTGAGACGCTAAAATTTGATATAGTTTTAATGTGCCGACTTCTTAACAACCTGAGCATATTTGATATTGAAAGTTCGGATGATGAAGGTAGGTTATGGTATATTTCAGGCCAACAGATTCCACCAGAAATTATAATTAATAGAAAATATAATCCTGTTTATTGCCTTAATACGGACAGATATCACCCCGAGAATCTCATACATACTAATGGCAAAACCAGATTGTCTGAAAATCACTTTGCGTATAAAGTGCTTTCATTAACGGACTATTACAAAGCTATGGCAACTTGTATGGGTGTGGATGTAACCGAAGATATATACTTTTACCCGGTGAGAAAGTTTAATGATATTTGCTTACTGAGTTCTGAAGGTAAAAGTATTATTGAAAAGTTGTCAAGAATTTCTAAACTGACTGTCATCGAAGATGTCGACCTGACAACACATTGTCTGGCCAAGCATATCCGGGATAACAAACTAAACTGCACCGCGTCTGCAATTAATATTGGTTCAAAGTATTTATCTCAGGTACTTGCCGTATGTGATAGAAAATATGGAGACATATTACCTGGTATCAAAATATGCTGAAAATAATTAACACGCCGCGTAAAACGAATTTTCTCACGCCTTCGGGACTGAGATGTCTGGCGAATTTGCCTAGTGTAAATGTTTCCGCCGGTTGTGCCCATAATTGTGTTTATTGCTATTCCAAAGGTTATTCAGTTTACCCTGGAGATAATTCAATCGAGATTTATGAAAATATGGCAGAACGGATAGCCGGTGAAATCAAACGAAAACGCAAAAAACCTGCCGCTGTTTATTTTTGTCCTTCATGTGACCCATTTCAGCCACTTCCGGAAGTTCAACAAATTACCTTTGAGGTTATGAAGCTTCTTCTGGAAAACGATATTGGTGTCCAATTTGTCACGAAAGGGAAAATACCCGCTGAAATTCTCGAACTTTTTGAGAAGCACAGTTCAAAAATAGCCGGTCAAATTGGCCTTATAGCCGTTGATGATAAAATCCTGAGCATAATCGAGCCTAATGCGGCCAGGGCACAGAAGCGACTTGAACAGCTTGAAAGACTCATTAAAATCGGAGTCAAAATGTCAGCCAGATGTGATCCAATGATATATGGCTTCACTGATACAAATGAACAATTACAAGATTTATTTTCAGCAATTGCTAAAACTGGCTGCAGGGAAACGGCTGTTAGCTTCTTGTTTTTGAGACCAGCTATTACCTCCGGTCTAAAAAAGAGCATCAGAGACAAAAATCTTCTGGATAAAATCCTGGAGCCATTTTCTGGAGGTGTTCGTTTGCCTATAGGATTAAAAAATTCCACGGGGACAGTACTGCCGTTGGTAGTCCGGAAAACAAGTTTTGAAAGAATTAGAAAAATAGCAGACAGCTATGGTATCAGCATACATATTTGCGGCTGCAAAAACCGTGATATAACTGATGAAACTTGTTATATTACTCAGCCACTATCAAATGGTCTGCTTTTCTAAAAATCTATATGGCAAAAAACGCTATGATTTCAACATACGCTGGAAAAAAGTGTTCATCAGAAAGTTCGTCAGTGAGCAGTGTTAATCAAGCGCGCAATTCTGCCGCGGTTGATTTCAATGAAATTTGTCATGGACTGTAAATATACTGGCGGCTATTTCTGGCCGGAGTACATCAGCTTTGCCTGCCCGATAAGGTAGAAGCTGCCAGTTATGCAAATCAAATCTTCTCTGCCTGTTGCGCTCTCAGCCAGACGCAGAGCTTCCCGCAAAGTCAGCGCCGTCTGATACATCTTGCCGCTAATCTCGCTATAGCGGTCCCCGAGGTCCTCAGGCCACGCAGCCTTGGCTGAATTGCTACGTGTGAAGATTACCTTGTCAGCACCGTATTGCAGTTCTCGCAGCATCCCGTCGATATCCTTATCGCCGTTACAGCCGAATATAACGACCATTGAGTCATACGGTACGTTTTGTCCAATGGCGTGCATCAACGCGCGGATACTGTCCGCATTGTGCGCCGCATCTATCATAATCCGCGGGTTGTCACATATCATCTCCATTCGACCGGAAAGCGACACTTCTTTCAGACCCTGCTTGGCCTTTTCGTTATCTATCTTATAACCGCTCTCTTTGAGCTTATCGAGCATAGCCAGCGCCAGTCCGCAGTTAATCGCCTGGTGTGTCCCGTGAAGAGGTACACGCAGGTGCTCGAACTTACTGCTCGGCGTTGTCAGGCATATCCTCGTATGAGGCCCCTCTTCCCGGCTGGTCTCGAACCGGTGCGAAAAATCGATATCTTTGCCGGTAACCATCAGCGGAGCTTTCATCCGCAGCGCTTCTGATTTGAGCACCTTCATCGCCGCAGGCTCCTGTTCCACCGTGATAATCGGAACACCGCGCTTAAACACACCCGCCTTCTCAGCCGCAATCAAACCTAAGCTCTTGCCCAGTTGTTCCTGGTGATCGATGCTGAGACTTGTAATGCCGACCACGTGCGGTTTTATAACGTTCGTACTGTCCAACCTGCCGCCTAAGCCCGTCTCAATAACTGCGATATCCACCTTCTCGTCAACGAAATACATAAATGCCAGCGCCGTCATTATCTCGAAAAAGCTCGGCGCGTCCGTCTTGGACAGCTTCTCAACCGGATTATAGATGCGGTTCATCAGCCTGGACATATGGCTTTTGGATATCATTTTCGAATCGACAACAATCCGCTCATGCAGGTCCGTCACGTGCGGCGAGGTATACAAACCCACTCGATAATTGTTAGACTCCAGCATTTTAGCCAGCATCGTAGCCGTCGAGCCCTTGCCCTTGGTCCCTGCTATGTGAACTGTATTTATCTTTTTGTGAGGATTACCGAGCAGCCGCAGCAGGTTCTCCATCCTCGTAAGGTTGAAGGTCGTCTTGTTATATCGTACTCGTTTCTCTTTTTCGTAGTCCGTGCGCGCAAAAAGGTACTTCATCGCATCGTCATACGTCCGAAACGCTTTTTTGCCGCTTACACGGGCGACTTTTGCAGCCCCTTTTTTCGACTGCTTCTTAGTTATCTTTTTGGTAGCCTTAACCATAAGCACAGCATTGTAGCAAAAGCAACCCCACAAGTCAAACCAGCCCGCCGCCGCCGTCGGCTGGACAGCCCCCAAAACCCCATTTACCTGCGTAGGGCCTTGTATTTAAGATACTTACGTCTGAAAGAGAAAATTTGTTCAACCAATGAGAAAATTATTATAACATTAGAAATGCTTATGATATAATAAGAATTGCTTATTGTATTTGCCCCATAGGTAGTCCACATTTTGCGTTTTATTACCCTTGCGGCGGTTATTTACCTGCCGCTGGTTTGGGTTCGATAATCGGCTGGTGGGGCTGACAAGCCTGTAATATCGTAAATACGCGTCTCAGGCCCGAATTTCGCCAGTGTCGGCCTGGTTGCTATTACAATAACGCCGTCGAAAACCCGGTAATCGAGTATATTATCCTCGCCCGCAACGGTCCTGAGCAGCAGTTTCAGGGCTACCTTCAGGGGAACAGCCTCAACATGGCCGATTTGTATAGGAGTATCCCTGTTTATACCTATCTCCTCCAAATCTCGCCAAAACACTGTGAGATTCAGCTCGCCCCCGGCACTATTCCTCAATTCGTCAAGTGCCTCAGAAAAGGGGGCCTGTTCGCTGAGCGTAAGGCTGACTGTGGTATTCAGGTCGGTCACGGCCCCGGCTGAGAGTTCTGCCGCAGGTGGCATTTGTATCGAATCTTCTTCAAAGAGCTGTTGGTATAATTGCTTAACTTTTTCCTGGTCAAATTCATCGTTCCCGGCATAGCTTCGCAATATTCCCTTTGCTTTTTGATTGTCTCGAAGGGCCCAGCAGCACCGGCCGTACATATTATGTTCGTCGTCCGTCAGCGCAATATCGACAAGGCGTTTGACAACCGCATCACTCTTTTGGTTAACTACCGAAAGACCGTGGTAAACTGCATTATAGCGCACGCTGCGCTGCTCATCGGCTGACAGCCGCATAAGAATTTCAATGGCTTCATCAGGCTGACTGTCTTTTGCCCATATAAAATTGCCGCCAAGGATAGCTGCCGCCCTGGCGCGAACCTTCGGCTCACTGTCTTGTGAGCAGGCATCCAGGGCATTGATGAAATTGACGTCCATCGATAGTGCGATATTATTTCGCCAGACAAATTCAACCGCTTCGAGTCTTTCCTGACTGCTGCCTGTAAGGAATGCCTCTTTAATTCGCGGCAGCTCGCTTCCGAATTCACTTATGGTCCTTTGCTCATGCTGCCTCTGCTTCCATTGCCGTTCCCATTTGCCCGCGTCGATTTCACCACGAAAGGCCTTTAGAACTATCTGGGCCCGCTCACGATTCTCGGCGTTAGGGTCCTGCAAATATCCTTCGAGCAACTGCTCGAATTCATCCTTTTGGTTCGAGGCCTTTATCCCCCAGATAATCCGTCCGAGCTGTTCGTACTCCACAGCTATATCGACGAGCCTTTTCATGACCCTTTCGGATTTCGGATTCGCAACACTCAATCCGCTGTACACCGCGTAATATTTATACTCCGGCTCGAAACTGGCGTGATAAACTATATCAAGTGCTCTCGCATCATCCGGGTCTTTGTGCCATATATATTTGCTGCCGATATGTTGCATCAGAAAATTGCCTTTATACTGTGCTGTACATCGTCGCAGACCTCTTCTGAACAGCTCGAAAAACTCCTCGTCGCTTAGCAAAGCGTCTTTCCTGTTTGCCCAGTATTCATCGAGCTTTTTGCCTGCCTCCGGGTCATCCGGAAAATACGATTCAAATATGCCTTCAGCCTGCGCCGGGTTGATACATAATTTTGCCGTGCCGGTGGCTAATGTTCCTGCCCAGTCGCCGGGTTTCGCCAGGAGGCTGTCTTTGTAATACATCTGCCCGTGAAACCGAAGTTCGAAACTTATGGAATAGTTGCCGGCTTTCAAAACTGCTACATGGCCGACCGGATGGTTAAAATTTTCTGCTTGCTCCCTGTTGCCTGCCAATCCCAGAGAAGCGCTATCGAGCATCACGCCTTCTCCGGGTTCGAGTTTGATTCGGCTGGCCGGATTCCACCCCAAATATATGATAGAATTTACCTGTTGTTCCACGCCGTAGTTGTCTTTGATGATACATGTACAAGAGTTATTCACCCACTTGGGCGTTAAAAAATATATGACCTGTTCACTGACGTTCTCGACCCAGAATCGGATTCCTATCTGCTCGCCTAATGAATAGCGTTCTTTTTCCGGCACGAGTCCGAATCTGCACCGCAGGCCGTTCACATCCTGACCCCATGCTTCGTAATTTTGAGTTTTATTCTCTGTGCTGTCTATGGCTAAGGGCGTACCGGCCTCGAGTGTTGTTACCGCCGTCGCGAACGTAAGCAACGACGAAAAGAAACCTGCTGTAATCAGCAATCGAACCAACAGCCGGGCCGGGTATTTAGGTGTTTTTGCCATTGTATTGAATTTTTGTGTCATCTTGCACCCCCTTTGAACTGACCTTTAATTACTTTACCACTGCCGGCAGGGCTATCAAGTAAAAAAAACAGCGCCGTGCTGATTGTGCCGTTTACGTATAATTTAGACGCCCATGCGGACAATTTTTTACAAAAAAACGTTCGAAAAATCACAAAGGATGTAATAGTTGAGTGACTTCAAACCTGTTTTTTTACTTGACTTGATTGCCAATTCCGCTATTTTTCCTGCAATGCGGAATTCACCGGATATTGACAAATGGCTTCAACTCATCCGCGCCGACGGTGTCGGTCCTGTCACCTTCGCAAAGCTGCTTGCGCATTTTGGCTCTGTTGACCGCGCCCTAGGCGCCTCGCAGGCACAATTGACCGGCATCGAGGGTATAGGCGAACAAACCGCCCGGCGTATTACCGCAACGCAAGATAAGTTCGACGCCGATGCCGAACTGGCACTTGCCGAAAAGCTTGGCGTATGGCTGGTGCACTTGCAGGACGACCGTTACCCTACACTTCTGCGGCGTATTCCCGACCCGCCGCCCGTGCTCTATATAAAGGGTACACTCGAAACCACTGACAACCTTGCAGTTGCTGTTGTCGGCTCTCGGCGCTGCAGTACCTACGGCAGCGAGCAGGCCTCGCGACTCGCGCACATGCTCGCCGCGACTGGTTTTACGATAGTATCAGGCATGGCCCGCGGCATCGATACCGCCGCGCACCACGGCGCACTTTCCGCCGACGGCCGAACCATTGCTGTTCAGGGCTGCGGACTGGCAAATGTATTCCCGCCCGAAAACGAAAAGCTCGCTCAGTTAATCTCCAAATCCGGCGCATTAGTAAGTGAGCTGCCGTTGAACTATGAGCCGCTTAGCGAAAATTTTCCGCCTCGCAACAGAATCATTGCAGGCCTGTCACTCGGCACAATCGTAATAGAAGCCGCTCCGCGCAGCGGCGCCCTCATCACCGCCTCAGCCGCACTTGAATACAACCGTGAGGTCATGGCCGTACCCGGGAAAATAGATTCACCCCTGAGCCGGGGTACACATCAACTCCTTAAGCAGGGGGCTCGTCTGGTTGAATCGACACAAGACGTAATGGAAGCGCTCGGCTACATCGGCGAGCAGCTCAAAGACCATGCCGCCACCGCCGAAGCCCGGGTACATCAGGAAATTAAATCAGCCGCCGCCGCAGCCGGGACACTTGCTCTGACTATTGACGAAAGACGCGTTTTGGATTCGCTCGACACCGAGCCTGTTCATCTGGATGATATTATTACTGCCTCGCAGCTTTCAGCCGGTGCCGCACATTCTTCCCTGGTCTGTCTCCAGCTAAAAGGCCTAGTCAAAAACCTGCCCGGCAACTTCTTCCGGAAAAGATAACCCGAAAATCGCCATATATCTCGCAATTTCAATCTCAACCTGCGCGCCAAAAGTGGCAATAGACCGGCTGTCCATTTCAAAAGAAAACCCCTTATACGGCTCAAAACCGCCATTTTTATTGGAAATTTGACTTTTTGACAAATCCCCCTATATATAAGTAGCCAAGAGGAACAGAATTTGAGCTTAAATCCGTAGTTGGACGTCCATGGCCCTTATATTCGACCAGGCTGCTATCAGCCGAATACAACAGGCTTCTGACATCGTCGAGGTGGTCGGCGAACACCTGAACCTTGTAAAAAAGGGCAGGGAGATGGTAGGTCTGTGCCCATTTCACGAGGACCACAAGCCCAGTTTTTACGTCAATCCGACCAAGCAGATTTTCAAGTGTTTCGCCTGCGGCGCCGGCGGCGACGTCTTCAAATTCCTGCAGATGCGAGAAAACCTCACCTTCGCCCAGTCCGTCGAACGCCTTGCCCAGCGGGCCGGAATACAGCTCAAGCCCAGAACAACAGCACCATCGCCAGGCCGGCCCGATGATATTAGTCCCAATGACCTTGCCAGGGTCAATACCTGGGCCGACAAATTCTTCCAGAAGAATCTGCACGAAGAAAAGGCACGAAATGTCACCGACTATCTTTCACAGCGGGGTATTACGGGCGAAAGCATCGAGCTGTGGCATATCGGATTTGCACCTGCCGGAGGAGCTGAACTCGTTGCCGCCGCAAAGCGTTCACGAATCGACGAGCAATTGCTCACAGGTTCCGGTCTGGCAGTGAGGCAGGGCGGCGCACTAACTGACAAATTCGTAAATCGGCTGATGTTCACTATCACCGATGTCACCGGAAGGGTCGTTGGTTTCGGCGGCCGAACTCTCGACGGTGTCGGCGCAAAGTACGTCAATTCGCCGACCACCGCCTTATTCGACAAGAGCAACTGTCTCTACGGACTTGACCGGGCCCGCCATGCTATAGGTTCGTCCGGCACTGCTGTTGTTGTCGAAGGTTATACCGACGTTATCATGGCCCATCAATTCGGTTTCAACAACGTCGTGGCCACGCTCGGTACAAGTCTGACGCAAGGCCACGCACGAATGCTGAAAAGATATGCAAAGAGTATAACGGTTTTCTTTGACAGCGACACCGCCGGTATTGCCGCCGCAAACCGCGCACTGGAGTTATGCCTTGCACAGCAGATTGACATCAGGGTCACTTCCGTCCCGCAAGGCAAAGACCCGTGCGATTTCCTTCTTGCCGAAGGCGCCGATGCTTTTACTCAGGTATTGGCCGAGGCGGTTGACGTCTTCGAATTCAAGTGGAACAGGTTACAGAGCAGTTTCTCCGCCGACCACACAATTGCAGGCCGAAAAGCCGCAGTTAACGAGTTTATACAGTCAATTGCCACCGCCATGCAGTCCGGCAATATTGGCGCAATAGAAAGAGGAATCATAGTCAATCGCCTGGCGGGAATCGTCAGAATTGACGCCGCATCCATAAACATTCAGCTCAACCAGCGATTACGCGCCGCGCGGCGCACGCAGACTTACCATCTAAAGAATCAGAAAGTCTTTAAGATAGACCTCGGCCAGGGACTTTTTGCCGCCGCCCAGCTCGAGATTATCGAAGTACTACTGAACGAACCGGCTATGTTCGAAATCGTACGGCAAAAGGTCGGGCCGCAGGACTTTGACGTACCTGCTCTGAAACAGGCGGCGCAGGCGATATTCGATACCCTTGCGGACAATCACCAGGCGCCCATAGCCCAGGTACTGGCCCGCGTCGAAGAGCCGGAGCTTGGCAGCGCCATTGTCAGTATGCAGCAGACCGGCCAGGAAAAAGGCAATTTCAAAAAGAGGCTTGATGATGCCCTCGCGGCATTCGAAAGACATAGACCCGACGGCACGAACCGGCCGATGGACGCCAAACAGCAAAAAATCGATATAAAGCAGCTCGCCGAAAGAGCACAAAAGGGAAATCCTCATACACTGGGGATGACTTGACCGATATGGTTTTATTAAACATTTTCGAGGATTGTTATCGTGGCAGGAAAGAAACTCAGAGCAAATAAGCCTGACGCACCGGTCGGCGAAAGTAAACAGCAGTCTAAGACTCTCGAACAGGTCATACAGACCTTGATAGAGGAGGGCAAGAAAAAGGGACACCTCACCTACGAGGAGATGAACGACCGTTTACCGGAGGAAACCGTCAGCCCGGCGGAGCTCGACAAGCTACTTTCGAGGCTCGATGAGATGGGAATATCTCTTCTCGATGAGGCCGATGTCGAAAAGCATGCGCCGGAAGAGTTTGATGTACCTGAAGAAGGGCTCGAGGAAGAAGAGGATGAACAGCTCAAGGAAGACGAGCTTTTGGAGAAAGAGCTCGTCGGAGAAACCTCACGACGTATCGACGACCCCATCAGAATGTACCTTACACAGATGGGTGAAATCCCGTTGCTCATCAGGAAGGATGAAATAAGACTCGCTCGTAAAATAGAACTTTCCAGAATGGCTTTTCGTAGAAAAATGCTCGAGAGCGATTACTGCACCCGCAATGCCGTCGAGGTACTGCAGAAGGTTGACGACGGCAGCATGTCTTTCGACAGAACCATGAAAATCAGCACCGCAGAAAACCTCGTCAGGGGAGTCATCAAACGGCGGCTTCCGGCTAACCTGGCCACGGTAGACAAACTTCTCAGCATGAACCAGACACTTTTCCAGCATATTGTCTCTGCGAAGGACCAGGACCAGCCAAAACCCATTTTGAAGAAACTTTACCGCAACCGACGAAAAATGGCCACTCTGCTCGAAGAGCTGAGTCTGAGAACCAGCAGAATTCAGCCCATGAAAAGCAAGCTGCACGGCATCTGTCGAAAAATGCACCAGCTCGAGCAGATTATCGAAAACGGCCCGAACGGTGATTACAGTCCCGAAGACATAGAAGCGGTAAAACAGGAGCTTCGAGGCCTTCAGGATTTGGTCATGGAGCTGCCAAAGCAGCTCGACAAACGGCTGCGAATCATCGACCGTCTCTTCGAACAATATGAAGAGGCAAAGAGAACACTTTCCAGTGCAAACCTGCGACTGGTGGTCTCAATCGCCAAAAAATATCGCAACCGAGGACTGAGCTTTCTGGATATCATACAGGAAGGAAACACCGGCCTTATGCGGGCCGTCGATAAGTACGAATATCGGCGAGGCTACAAGTTCAGCACTTATGCCACGTGGTGGATTCGACAGGCTATCACAAGAGCCATTGCCGACCACGCCAGGACCATCCGGATTCCCGTCCACATGATTGAAACTATGTCTCGGCTGAGGAACGCCAGCAAGACACTTACACAGCGGTTCGGCCGGGAGCCAACCGTCGAGGAAATCGCGGAAGAAGCACAGATGAGCATCGACGAGACCAGAAGGGTGCTGAAAATCTCGAAGCACCCCATAAGCCTTGACCGGCCTATCGGAGACAGCGAAGACAGCTACTTCGGTGACTTCATCGAGGACGACGAAGTGGATTCGCCTGTCGCTTCAGCTACTCAGGAAATGCTCAGGGAGCGAATCGACTCGATACTCAAGACACTGTCTTACCGCGAGCGCGAAATCATCAAACTGCGATACGGCATCGGTGACGGCTATACCTACACGCTCGAAGAGGTAGGCCGAATCTTCAAGGTCACACGCGAACGTGTCCGCCAGGTCGAGGCCAAGGCAATCCGAAAGCTACAGCACCCGGTCCGCGCAAGAAAACTCGAAGGGTTCCTCGACCATAAACCCGTAGAAGCTCAGTAATTTCGGACCCGTAAAATGGCCAGATTCCATCTTGGAAAGGTCCCTGCCGACCCTGAGTTTGACCCTGACGTTCAGGGCTGGACGTCTCTTAAAGAGCCCAACCCCTGGCTGGCACAGTTGTTTGCGCTGCCCGTTATTGGCATAGCGCTTGTGCTGCTCGCAATGCTTTGGCTTACGATAACGCCCATTCGAATTTCCGATTTCAGTATCGGTTTTTTAGATATACTGTACATCCTGGTTATCATTGCTCCTCACGAATTGATTCACCTCGTATGTCATCCACATTATGGTACCAGCTCGAAATCAATCCTTGGCTTTTGGCCCGCCACCCAGTTATTCTACGCTCACTATGACGGCGCTATGTCCAAACAACGCTTCCTCGGAATTCTCGCGGCGCCGTTTATCGTCTTGTCCCTTTTGCCGCTGGCCGTCTGCTCAGGTTTCCGGTTCAACTCAACTGTCCTGCTGAAAATTTCGTTGGTCAATTGCCTGTGTGGCGCGGTGGACCTGCTTGGTATCGTTATGATATGGTGGCAGGTGCCTTCCAGAGCGGTTACTCGTAACAAAGGCTGGAGAACCTATTACCGAATACCTCAATAACGTACTCCTTGCCGGCCTCGAACATTCGGGTTTCTCTGTCTTTAGAAGTTCTTTCATACGTGCTTTTGGCCCGGGATTTTTGTTTTTGCATTATCTTGCTATCTGGTATAATAACACTATCTTGCTAAATGCCCTCCAAGGCCCACTAAAAGGCCTTTCAGGGCCGTTTTGAGGTTTTACCTATGCCCAAGGCCAAAAAACCGTCACAGCTAATAAAGACGTTGGAAAAAGACAAATTCGCCAAAATCGAAAGTGCTTTTAGAAAACACTTTCGACTCGGCCTGGAAACCACCAACGCTAAAGGCCTCCTGCAGAAAAATCTATGCAGCGACGATTGCCATCCCGATTTCTGTAAGGTTGTACGCAGCAGCCCGACCGGCCTTAAACGCTGCAACGCCGAACGACGAAGGAGCCTGGCCATCGCAATCGAAACCGGCCAGTCATACATCTGCATATGTCACGCAGGCATTGTTCTGGTCTGCGTCCCGGTTATGGATAAAGACAGGGCGCTGGGCGGAATGTATTTCGGAAAGTGCCTCTGGCAGCCGATATCGAAGCTGCTCATCAGTGACATCGAGAAAAACTTAAAAGGCGTACGTGTAAATAATCGAAAACTCACTCCCGCTATAAGCAAGCTCGAAATCATCCCCGGCAGACGCATACAGCGGGCCGCCGACTTTTTGTTCGATTTGCTTTACGAAGTCGGCGGGTTCGACCCGCGCGTTATTCGCTGGCGGCGTTTGCAGTCGCAGCAGCAGGCCGAAATAGGGGAATACATCCTTGAAAAGAAAAAGCTCGGTACCGACTGGCGATACCCGCTCGAAAGCGAACGCGAGCTTATGAGCAAGGTCAAAATCGGCGACCGTACCGGCGCAAAAGAAATTCTCAATTCGATTCTCGGAACAATCCTTTTTCACGACCCCGGAGACCTCGGCGTGCTCAAAGCCCGTATTATTGAATTGTTGAGTATATTGAGCCGCTCCGCCGTCGAGGGCGGAGTTGACGTTAATACCATGCTCGAACGAAATCTCAGTTACGTCACCAAAATTATGCAGTTCGATACGCAGGAAGACCTCTGTGCGTGGATAAGCCTGGCCCTTAACGAGTTCATCGAGCTGGTCTATAGCTCGCAGGACGCGAAAAAAGTCACACAGATACAGCCCGCCGTTAACTACATCGACGCCAATTATGACAAACCCGTCAGTCTTGCAGAAGTTGCCAAGGCCTGTCACCTCAGCGTCTCACGCCTTGCCCACCTGTTCAAAGACCAGATGGGTATTACCGTCATTGATTATCTCACCAGCGTTCGCATTGAGCGGGCAAAACAGCTGCTGCTCGCCACCAGCCAGAACTGCACCGAAATCTGCTTCCAGGTCGGCTACTGCAATCAGAGCTATTTCACCCGCACCTTCAAGGAACTGGTAGGCATGACCCCGCGACAGTTCCGCGCACGCAACCAGCGCCGCGACAAAATCTCCATACCGGTATAAGCAAACAGACCCTTTCGCGGAATTGCCTTGCTTTAAGAATTGTCTTATGGTGAGGCTAACACGTGCCGTAGCCGCAGTACCCTATATCGTCGCATATTTCCTTCATATGCGCCCAGCACACCGGGTCTTCGATGACTTCAAGGGACAACGGCAGTATCAGGTTGTTCTCTATGAAAATATGGCGGCGCATAACCGGGATAATATACTCGATGATCTGCTGCAGCCGAGTCTTGAAGGCGTCAAATGTCACATGGTCCACCGCCCAGACCAGTTCTTGAAGCTCTTCAATCCGAACACCAAGCTGCTGATGCTGTAATGATATGATTTCACCTGGACCGGGAAAACCGCGGCGAAGCAGTTCGGGGAAAATGACCTGGTCCTCTCGCTCGGGATGCTCGGTTGTTCGGGCAAGATGACTGACTATGTGCTCCAGCTTCCTTATCTCAGAATTGCTGCTCGACGCGAACTCAAGCTGCTGAATCCTGATATTAGCCTCCTCGAGATCCGATACGAAGCACAGAATCATGTCATGCTCGGCCAGAATCCGCTGCAAGAGATGATTGTCCGGCAGCTCTCGACGCATCGTCGCTTCCATGTCCGGCAGAATACGCCGATTCTGCTGCCATGTCACGAACAGGTCATCCAAATCCATTCCCGCTTCGAGAACACGTTGCTGGGCGTGTGCAACTTCACGGCTGTCAGCCGATGCAAGTATTTCTTTCGCTCGATTTGCAACGGGCTGATTCGTCGTTTGTGTGCTCATTTCGAGAATGATTTTTGCTAATTCAGTTTCCCGGTCCATTTCTTTCGGCCCTTTCCAGATTCGTTCCCTCAATCCGAAGCCGATACGCCCTATGAAATTTTCATCAAACTATACGGCAGGTATGTTTTTTGGTGTGCGATAAAAACTGAATATTTACAACTTTTTTAGGCATTGACTAAAAATTCAGGATTATCTTCAGGTGTGAACCTGACAGCACTATAGGCTTTTTGCCTATCAGCCCGGTGACATTAGTTTTTCTCTTTAACATCGCTTTCTGAACCGAATTTTATCTCAGGCGTTGAGCTTTTAATTGCACATGTTTTTCAATTTGTGACAGACACATCAATAACAAAAAACTAACTATGTCACCATTGCAATCCTGCCGCTGCCTCAGTAAAATTACTTCGTATAAGCATTGACCACGGAAGGTAGCTTATGGTTGGAATTGTCAGCAAACCCGATACACACAAAAAGCTTCGAATCCTCAGTGCCGACGCACAGTACGACCTCGCCTGCGCCTGCGGCACCGGCAGGGACGAGCACCGCACACGCGGCAGGGCCGGCTGGATTTATCCCGTAACCCTGCCGAACGGCGGCACGAGCGTACTTTTCAAAACCCTGATTTCAAACGTCTGCACAAATGACTGTGCATACTGCCCGCTGAGAGAAAACCAGGATATCCGCCGCTGCAGCCTGTCCGTCGAAGAAACCGCAAATGCATTTCTCGACTACTATAACTGCGGCGAAGTCTTCGGCCTGTTTTTGAGTTCCTCCGTCATCGGCACACCCGACGCCACCATGGACAGGCTCTGCGGCATAGCCTCACTGCTGCGAAAAAAACACAAATACCGCGGCTACATCCACCTCAAAATCATACCAGGCTGCTCTCCCGCCGCCGTCGAAAAGGCCGTCTCACTATCCACCGCCGTCTCGCTTAACATCGAAACACCCGGCGCAAAGTACCTCGGCAAACTTTCAAAAAAGAAAGATTTTATTCGTGATATCATCGAGCCCATAAAACTCATCAGCACCCTGACCGCCAAAGGCAATAAGTACCAGAGGGTAAAGCAGACAACGCAGTTCATCGTCGCAGCGGCAGGCGAATCCGACGCCGAAATTGTCAAGTATACATGGGGCCTCTACGACAGGCTGAACTTCAACCGCATCTACTTCAGCGCCTACCAGAAAGCCCTCGGCGAACGAACATTGCCCGCCAATGACACAGCACAAAATCCAGCCGACATATTCAAAAGGGAGCACCGGCTCTACCAGGCCGATTTCCTTATGCGAAAATACGGCTTCACGGATAAGGACATTATCTGCGACAAGGACGGCAACCTTTCCCTCGAAGCCGACCCGAAACAAATCTGGGCCGATGCCCACCCCGAAGCATTCCCCGTAAATGTAAACCGCGCATCGAAACTTCAGCTTCTGCGTGTCCCCGGCTTCGGACCCATTACTGTAGGGCGGATAATAAACCACCGTCGCTTCGCAAAACTCCGCCGAATAGAAGATGTAGCCAGGCCGAACGCCGTACTCGAAAAGGCAAATAAGTATTTGGTGTTTTGAGTCACTATGCTCGAAATAAACGAGTCAACAAGAATCAATGAAGACCAGTTTTCTTTTCAGTACTCGCGCAGCTCAGGCCCGGGCGGACAAAACGTCAACAAGCTCAATACGAGGGTGACATTGTTCTTTGATGTTGCCAATTGCCCCGATATGTCAGAATTGCAGAAAAAGCGAATCCTGAAAAAACTCGCCACCCGTGCAGACAAAAACGGCGTGCTGAGAATTGTTTCGCAGAAGCACCGCACTCAAAACGCCAACCGCCGTACCGCCGTCGAAAGACTTGCCCGGCTGATTGCCGCTGCCCTCGAAAGAAAACCTCCGCGACGCAAAACCTCCGTCCCAAAATGGGCTAAGAAAAAACGCCTCGAAGAAAAGAGCAGAAGAAGTGAAATAAAAAAGCTCCGAACCAAGCCCGCCCTCGACACCTGAGCAGCGAAACAAGGCCCAGCCGTTATTTCTTCCTTGGTTTTTCCGAACCGGCTTTTGGAGCCTTTGCAGCCGCGCCTGCCTTGGGAGCCGCGCCTGCTTTGGGAGCCGCGCCTGCCTTTGCAGTCGCACCTGCCGGTTTGGCCTCAGCCGCCGTTGCCTCTGTCCCTGCTTCAGGTGTTGCGCCCTCAACCGGCGTTTCTTCCTTGGCCTTTTTACCTGCGTGGCTCTTGCGATGCGCAACCTTAGGCAAACCGAAAACGCTGTCCTCCTGCGTCCATCGTTGTTCTTCTTTGAGCACCTCGATGCGCTCGGCCCTGCTGAGGACGTTACGATGTCTTGTCAATGCACCTTTTATCTTCAACGAACGGTCAGTACTCATCAAAAACTTCTCCTATAGTCAATTCGTAGTTAATTTCTTTTTCTAATCCGCGTAAATCCGCGGTTCCTCATTCTGTATTCCGTCTCCTACGTTTTCTCTTTGTGCCTTGCTGTTGGGTCGTGTTCATTCGTGGTTAATCTGTGGTTAACTAATTTATTTTCTTCATGCCGTAAGCCGTTGTAAAATCGAACGCCCTGTACCCCGGCGGCGGTTGATAATTCCTGCCCAGTTCGATTATCTGCCGGCGTACCTGTTCGCCGTCGCTGCCCGCGCGGTTCGGGTTACTATAAGTCTGCTTCGTATGCAATATATAATTATCGCCTGCCTTTCGTATCTGCGTCTCTATCCCGTACCCTGCGAAGTACTGCTGCACCGGCGCTAACTGTCCTTCGCTTTGATGCGTCGCTATCACTATCCAGTTATCACCACCGCCTGTCGCTACCGCTTCATCTGCTGCACCGGCCGGTTCCACAGCCTCCGTCGCTGTCGTCCTGTCTGTTGTCGATACTGCTGCTGCCGGCGCAGTGCTTTCAACTTGTACCGACGAGGCTTCCTTTATACTCAGGTGTTCACCTAACCGGTACGCACCCATCACACACAGCAGAGCCAGCAGCGCCAGAACAATCGCCACATCATACCTCAGCGATACTTCGACCCTGCCGCGGTTAAACTGTATCGCCTGCGGCTTAGGCTGCGTTCTCTGCCCTTGCCCGTAAACCTTACCGGCCGTCGGCACACTTTCTAACCCCTGTTTGCGCCGGGAGTTAGACAGCCCCTTGCTGAACACCTCATACAAGGCCATCTTCTTCTTTTTCCGCGGTATCCGCGTACTCGGCTTCATATTCGCACTCTTGTACTATATTGCCCTCACCTTTGCAATACCATACCACCGATTTAGTCTGTTTTGATTAGCCCGCGGACCTGTGCCGTGAGCATCTTGTCATTCCTGCAAAAGATTGTCACCCCTGCGAAAGCATGGGCAGGAATCCATCATCGCTGTATCGAAATCTGTCCATCTAGTTTATCAAGCAGTTGATTTAGCAATATCTTGCAGGGCCGATGTAATGGAAGCTGTCGCAAAATCTAATGCACATGTTTTTATATATGCTGCAACAAGTTCTGAATGTTCCTTTGCATATCCCTTACCAAAATTAGAATCTATGTTTTCTATTGCTGCGCGCATATAATCATTTGTTGTCATTGGAGCTTGTTCCATCAAGGTCGCTGCGCTTGCTGTTATTCTGTCCATTTTGCTTTCCCTTTCATATCCCTAAGATAATAACATCTACATCTTCCCATTATTTAGAATGAACTCCTATTCACGATTCACAAACCACGAGCCACAACTCACAACCACAATAACCGATTTTCTTATTAATTTCACATCAAAAACAGTGTAAATCCGTGTTAATCAGTGTCTAAATTTTTTTTTGTGGATAATAATCTGTGCAAATCTGTGTTAATCTGTGGTTCCAATTCCGCAATACGCAGTACACTTTACAAGTCTTCATCCAGCATATGGCCCAGCCGATGTTTCTTCGTCCGCAGGTAATTTATATTGTGTTTGTTAGGACTTGCCTTTAGCGGAATCTGCTCGACGATTTTTATACCATAAACCTCTAATCGGCTGACCTTTTTGGGATTATTCGTGAGGATTCGTATATTCTTTAGGCCGAGGTCTCGAAGTATCTGCGCCCCAATCCCATAATCTCGCCTGTCCGCCCTGAAACCGAGTTTGATATTGGCATCGACGGTATCGAGTCCCTGTTCCTGCAGCTTATACGCCCGCAGCTTACTGGCCAGCCCAATCCCGCGTCCTTCCTGCCGCAGGTACACCAGCGCCCCTTTGCCTTGCTTCTCAATCATCTCCATCGAGTTAATTAACTGATACCCGCACTCGCATCTTTGCGAATGAAATAAATCCCCCGTCATACATTCACTGTGCACCCGCACTAACACCGGCTCATCATGCTCGATTACCGAACCGTTCTTATCGAGTTCACCAATCCCGCCTTTGCACAATGCTAAGTGCGGCTCGGCACTGCTTATACTCTGATATCCAATCAGCGTAAAATCACCGTAATCGGTAGGCAAATGCACCGATTCGATTCGCTTGATTTGGCTTTCTCGCTGAAGCCGATATTCGACTAGCTTTGCGATGGTCGTAATTTTTAGTTTATGTTTCTCGCAGAACTTCAGAAGCTCCGGCACTCGCGCCATCGTCCCGTCTTCATTCATAATCTCGCAGATAACCCCCGCCGGTTTCAATCCCGCAAGCCGCATCAAATCGACTGTCCCTTCGGTTTGTCCCGCCCGCACCAATACTCCGCCGTTGCTCGCCCTCAGCGGAAACACATGGCCAGGCCGAGCCAAGTCCGCCGCCTTCGTCCCATCCGCAATCGCTACCTGAATCGTATGCGCCCGGTCAGCTGCGCTTATTCCAGTACTGCCCCCTCGCGCTGCATCGACGCTCACCGTAAACGCCGTCCCGAGCAGGGCGGTGTTATCCAGCGACTGCTGATACAGCCCCAGTTTATCACACCTCTCCGCCGTCATCGGCAGGCATATCAATCCCCGCCCGTACGTCACCATAAAATTGATAATCTCAGGCGTGACCTTTTCCGCCGCGCATACCAGGTCTCCTTCATTCTCCCTGTCTTCGTCATCGACAAGGACAATCATCCTGCCGTTGCGAAGCTCATCGAGCACCTGTGGTATTTCGCTGAATTCCATATTTAGTTGCGCAAATAAAAACCACAACTTCAATTATTATTCTTGGGTAATTAGCGAGTCGTACCTTTTCCAATTAATCAGTTAACCAATTAACCAATTAACCATTTAACCAATTAACCATTTTATCTGGCTCCGTTCGCCTTTTCGGCCTCCTCAATATAGCCGCTCCCCGCTCGAATGTAAATAGCCGTCGCCAGTATCGCCGTACCAGCCGCCGACCACCACAATACCCGCAGCACCCATATATAATAAGGAATGAATGACGACATTTCCGGCGCCAGCAGCACAGTCCCGACCATTACAAGCTGCAGCGCCGTCGCCGCCTTGCCTATCCGAACCGGCAGGACGTGGACTTTCTGCGTAAACACAAAAACTACGAAAAAGCCTATCAGCAGGAACATATCCTTGGCGATTATTATTACGACGACTTCTATGGGCATCCTGAAATCCGGCACCATCGCCCGCTTCGATGCTAATAGCAGGCACGCGCACGTCATCAGGAGTTTGTCCGCAAGCGGGTCGAGAAATGCCCCCAGCTTCGTCGCCTGTTTTTTACGCCGGGCCAGGTAACCGTCAACGGCGTCGCTTATAGCCATAATAAGAAAGATAGCTGTCGCCGTGTACCTGAACAGGTGACGCTGGCTTTGGGGGTACTGGGTGTCGTTGATATTCAGCATGAGCATCACGAACGGAACTATCAGCAGTATCCGAAGCAGCGTTATTCGCGTCGCCCATGTAAATTTCATCTTCGAACCTTTGCTTTTATTTTTTTATATGCCTCTGCCGCCGCACACATTCAGCACCTGACCCGTCACGTAATCGTTCTGAAGCAGAAAAATCATCGCCGCGGCTACCTCTCTTGTTTCGGCAAATCGCCGCATTGGAATGAAGGATAACTGCCGTTTTTCCTCTTCCGCAGTCATTTGCACCGGCTGCACCATTCCCTGCGACAGCGCATTTACCGTAATCTCCGGCGCCAGCTCCTTCGCCAGTGCCTTGGTCGCACCAATCAGACCGGCCTTCGACGCGCAGTACAAACTATACTCGGCCCACGGCCTCGTCGCCGCCACGTCACAAATATTGATTATTTTCCCCGCCGGTGCGTCTTTACCTTTGACTGACTTTGAAATTTTTTGTGCAAAAGCCCTGGCCGTAAGGATACAAGCCGTAAGGTTAAGGTCAAAGACGCGACGGGCCTGGCCGACGCTTATCTCGTGCAGAGGCGTTCGCTCGAATACAGAGGCTGAGTTGATGAGTATTTGCACTGGAGCGAAATGGTTCAGGGCCTCGTCGAAAAGGGCCTCTATCTGCCCCGGCTCGGTCAGGTCCGCTTCAATTGCAAACGCCCGCGGTGAGCCTGTCGAATCCGCCTGCCGTGACATTGCCTTGATTTCGCCGACGAGCTTTTCAGCCTTTTCCTTGTTTTTATGATAGTGACAAATACAGTCACAACCGGTCTTAGCCAGCGCCTTTGCCAGCTCACCGCCTAACGAGCCCGTCGACCCAGTCACAATTGCACTCTTGCCTGAAAGCTCCATCACCGCGTATACTAAGAAAGTTCACACGGTTTATCAACGAAATCGTCGTTCGATAGCCTATGGTAAAACATATTGAAAAAGCCTATTTTCAGATGGCCACGCTGTTCGACGCAGGCTTACCTATTACACGCTCGCTGCAGATTGTCGCCGCAGGCCAGAAGGGACGCCTGCGAAGGGCATTCAAATTTCTGGAAGACCAGGTCTCATCCGGCAACCAGCTCAACGAGGCAATGGCCAAAAAGCGTCGCATCTTTGCCCCGTTCGATATCACGCTCGTCAACGCCGCCGAGGAATCCGGCAATATGCCAGCCACCTTCAAAATGCTCGCTGACTGGTACGAGCTGAGGGTCAAGCTTCGCCGAAAGCTCACCGGCGGTATGGTCTTTCCCATTTTTGTATTGCACCTGGCCATATTTGTCGCCGAGCTGACTCCGCTGTTCCTCGGAGCCATAACGTTTATGCGGTATCTCGATATTTGCTTCACAAAATTCGCGTGGATATGGGGCGTCTTTGTCATAATTCGCTTGCTTATAATGTTCATACCCAAACGAGGCCCAATCCGTCTGCCGTTCGATTCCCTCCTGCTGATTATCCCTCTGCTGCGAAGGCCGCTGTACCATCTCGCCTTATCGCGCTTCTGCCGCTCGTTTTATATGTTGTACAGCGCGGGCATACCAATCACCAACGCCGCCGAGCTGGCTGTAAAACTTACCGGCAACGGCTTTGTCTCAATACTCGTCGCAGGCGCCGCCAAAAGCGCATACGCAGGCCGACCTATGTACACCGGTTTTTCACGTCAGCTCCTGCCCGTCGAGCTGTTCTCACTATGGGAGACGGGCGAAGAATCCGGCACACTCGATAAAACGACCCTGCATCTCGCAAAGATGTATGAAGACCGGGCTAACCACGGCTTCGATGTCTTTGTATCATGGATGCCAAAATTATTTTACCTGGCTGTGGCGATCTACATGCTCGGGCTTATTAAAAGGAACCTCGGTATGGTTTTCGGCGCAGCAGGCGGAGCTTAATTGACCGGCTAACTTTACTTGACAGCCGCCGCACAGAGACTATCCTGTTCACTGCTGTGCGTTTCTATTGAAAGGGCCAAAACCCATGCAGGCCAAAAAACCTTCCGACAGTGCCGTCGAAAGCAGATACCTCTTAATGCCCGACCAGGCTAATCCATACGGCACCGCATTCGGCGGTGTAATCGTGGCCTGGGTCGATATGATTGCCTCAATGGCCGCACAGAGACACTGCGGCAAAGAAGTCGTCACCGCCAGTATCGATTCAATCTCGTTCCGTCAGCCGATTAACGTCGGCGACCACGTAATACTCAAAGCCTGTGTCAACTACGCAGGCCGAACCTCTATGGAAGTCGGCGTCCGTGTAATCCGCGAAGACCCTTACACCGGCAAACAGATAATAGCTACCTCCGCACATTTGACTTTTGTTGCGTTGGATAGCGACAAGCGCCCAACCCCGGTACCGCCTATATTTCCCGAAACGCCCGACGAAAAACGCCGATACGCAAACGCCGAGCTACGAGTACAGGCCAGAAAAGACCTACTCAAAAAAATTAAACAACAACAGTAGTATTCGCAGGGGGGAAAATTCTTCAAAATTCCCAGTTCTGAGAGCTTGTGAGCAAAAGTACAAACCCTCGTTTTTAGCTCAAAATGTGGATTCCCTCGCGCATTTTGAAATGAAAAATTTTCCAAAATGGTCAGAATCGGGGTTTTTGGGTCAGAATCGGGGATTTGGGGGAAATTGGACAGCCGGTGTAAAATGACAAAAACGACAAGGATTAAGGATAAGTGATTAAGGATAAAAGACTTAGGGATTTATATCACAGTGAGATGGTGGGGATTAAAACGTTCGGTTTTTGGGTGGTTTTGGGTGGTTTTTTACAGGTTTTGGACGGTTTTTTACGATTTTTTGCGAGTTTTTAACGATTTTGGATACCCTTGTTTTTGGGCTAAAAATGGGGGTAAAAAAATCAAGTAAAATCTTTTGCACTATATTGCTAATTTTGTAATCGCTGATTACGCAGAAGGCACTGATTCTTTCGAGGGTAATCCATGTATAAATAAGAGGTATTCTGGTATAAAGATTATGGATCGGTGCTGATAACCACCTCTTATAACATTTTAGTTGGGAGAGCCAAGTAATGGACGCTATTCAATTAGAAAAGGAAGATGCGGCTTTTTATTTCAATCAGGCAAATCTTAATATTGCAGGGCTTGATAAATCCATTGAAAAGTATTTGCCGCAAATAGGAACTAATAAAGAAAATGCAAAAAGGATAATAGATACGCTTTTTAATAACAGGGGCCTCTGAAAAACCGCTATTTTCTATAGATATTTTATAGCCACCATGTTATCATATGCCAAATCAATAATAACCAGAGCATGGAGGCAATCATAATGGAACGAAAAATTAACCAACTCAGCTT
>Ga0315554_1000117_pt1 | contig 40253 bp, 34 predicted proteins | sample SalMarSW160370MG_FD_202114 | JGI IMG/M metagenome (GOLD analysis project Ga0315554, IMG submission 202114) | Salt marsh sediment microbial communities from the Plum Island Ecosystem LTER, Massachusetts, United States - Salt Marsh Sediment SW1603-70 ...
ATAACTTCCGATGTCGCCCTGGCGAACATTGCATCGACAACCGGAGGTCGAGACACTCAAGGTGTAAAACTACCAACAAGAAAAGCGCGCGGAATGTGGATGTTGCATCGGCAGAAAGGCAACTGGTTCATCGAAGCAATGCGTGGGATGCCAACTGAAGAGGATCGTATTATCCGGGGAGGTGATCGTTGAAGTTGGTGACAGGTCGATAGATCGGCGGTAAGCCGTAATATCAAGCAAAAAAACCTTGCTTAATTTTTATGTAAGCTGTTGATTAAGCAAGGTTTTTTAAGTGCGGTTGTTAAAGAATTTTCTTGCCTTTGAAAGAAAAAGAAATTAAGTTGAAAATAGTATGTATTCATTCAAGGAGGACATTTAAGGCATTTTCTAACTTAAATTAATAAGTGGTCAATATAATTAGACATATTTATTAAAGTATTTAAAGACTGAATAATAAATTATATCATAAAAAGAAGATATGAAAACTTTAACTATAAATCCCAGTTCAGTTTTGAGCAGTATTTTTGTTTTACTAAGTTTGATTGTAATTTCTTGTAACAAATCTGCAGATATTAATGATACATCATCTCCAGCAGTAAACAATCCCCCTCTTTCATATTTCTCTCTTTTTCCGGACACTCTTGTAACTACAGTCGGAGCTCCTATAACTCTTACTATTACAGCTCGTGATACTTCAGGCGCCGAGATATCGGATGTTGTGCCAGCCTATTCCAGTTCTGATGATAAAATTGTTAGTATCCAGACTGATGGTAGAATTAATGCAAATGGAATTGGTCAGGCTACTTTGACTGCAAGTGCAGGTGGTAAAACCGCAAAAGTAGTAATTTATATAGGCGCAGCGACGTATGATCTCAAAAATCTTGGTGTACCGAGGATATTGAATGCCAATCATATCGATCTATCCAAAATCGGACGAATTTCACGCTTTCGCTCCACTGTTGGACACAGCTATACAGACAGCGACAGCACAGAAACATGCAGAAGCATGAAACATTATTTTGAACCAAAAAGTAGTGTAGATTGGACCAGTGTCGATATCTATGCGCCATTAACCGGTACAATTAGTGGACTTCAAACAGATGGTCATTGGGGATATCAAGTAAGGATTAGTTCACTTAGTCAGCCCATTTTCTTTGTTGCCATATTTCATGTTAACATTGATTCAGGCATTATAAGGGGTAAGTGGATACATGCAGGTGATCATCTCGGAAAACACGCTTCATCATTTACTTTGTCAGACATTGCAGTGACTTATAAAGGTAAAGATAATGGAAATCTAGTCTCCTTCTTTGAAGCTATAACTGATTCAGTCTTCAGGCTGTACCAGGCGCGTGGTGTCCCATCGCGTGAAGCTGCAATTATTACTAAAGAAGAACGTGATGCCGATCCGGTACCCTGTGTTGGAGAGGAGCAATTTACTGTTCAAGGGACAATACCAGATTGGCTTGTTTTAAATTAACTTAAGCTTAAGAGTATAACTTAAAATGAAAATCATTAAATCATTTAATTGTCAATTCTATCAAAAAAATAATTGCTCGCTCAAATTTACCTGCCTTTTTTGGCAGGCGAGTCTTATCTCTCACGCAAATATTTTTTTTATCTTGTCAGTAAATCTTAAAATGAATTACCCATTTCAATGTGTAAAAAAAAACCTTGCTTAATTTTTAATTCGTTAAATAGAATTTGATTAAGCAAGGCTTTTGGGAAATAGATAAAATTTTAGTCATCTTGTCTTTAATAAAAAATAGAATTATGTTGAACATATCTAAGTTTTTGGGGTGGAGATTAAAAGAACTTAATTAATTCCAAGATTAAAGAGAAATTATAGAATATCTATATCAAGATATAGACATCTAAGTTAATATTATGTTAGGCGAAATTGCAAAGGAGAATTAGATAATGAATTCTAAATTTCTAAACGCTATTCGCATTATCAGTTTCATACTGACGTTATATATTTGGAGAGAAATACTATTCATAGAATTTTCTCAACTGGAAGGATATCTGTTGGTAATTGTACCAATTCTTTTTGTTTTTCCGGTTGTTTGGATTGGACGTAAGATAATAGATCTAAATCCGACTAAAGAATATTGTATATGGATAACAAGTATAATACATATTGTACTGGTGTTTTTATTAGGAGTGTCTATTATTGAAGCCATCCGATTGTTTTCGAGTTCGCGAGGAATTCTAATACCGTTACCCATCGAGTTTGGAAAGGTACTTCTTTACCTGACCGGAGCTTGCTTATTTTTAACTGTGGTAAATCTTGCGTTGAGTGGATTTGGAGCACCATTTGCTATAGTACTGAGCAAACATCTGGCAGACCGTTGGTTATATCGTTGGACGAGAAACCCTATGGTTTTATGTACTCTTGCTACACTTCTGTCTGTGGGTATATATATTCAATCATTAAATTTTATCTTATGGGTTGTTTTACTTTTAACACCAGCCTGGATATATATTTTAAAGAAATATGAAGAACGCGAACTTGAAATACGATTTGGAGCATCTTATTTGGAGTACAAAAATAAAACATCTTTTCTCTGGCCGAATAAACCTAGACAATAAATTCTAAATAGAGAACAATGCCGCCTAACAAGCGGTTTAAATAACAAAAACAAAAAATGTTTATCATTAAATCATTGCATTTCTAATTCTTTCAAAAAAATAATTGCTCACCTAATCCCCTTCCCCAATACTCACGCAACTATTTTTTTCATCTTATCATTAAGACCATTTCATTTTTTGTTCTATTAAAGTTTTGTACTTTTATTAGGGAAAACTAATTGTTCCCTCTGGTCATAAATAGTTTTAATGTATTTACCGCTCAGTCACACTTTTCCAGATTATACTTATAGCTGGCATACTTTTTTTATCTAATAGCTCGCTTGTGCTTGTTGAATAATTTAAGCACTGCTCGCGAAAGGTTATAAGTCTAATTATACGTAACCTTTCCTAAACTATTTTAGTCATATTTATATATGAAATCATATAGAATAATTTTTATAATTCAATAAAATAAAAAATATATAAAAAATGAAAAGTATTAAACTTTCCTTGCTACTCTTTGTCTTTTTGATTGCTTCTATTTGTTCAGGAAGCCAAGTAAATTCACAAATAAGTAAAGATGTAAAAAGAAAACTCGAGGAAAAAGTACCAATCTGGCTTTCTGAAAATAATGTTCCAGCCGTAGGAATAGGAATAATAGAAAATGGGAAAATCGAGTATGCAAAAGTATTTGGAGAACTTCAAAAAGGTGTTCCAGCACCTGACAACACTATCTTTAATGTAGCCTCCATTACGAAAACAGTAGTGACAATGCTGACCCTGAAATTGGTTGAAACGGGGCAGTGGGATTTGGATGAACCTCTTTCAGATTACTGGGTCGATCCGGACGTTGCCAGCGATTCCCTGCACACAAGGTTAACATCCCGTCATGTACTAACCCATCAGACAGGATTTGCTAACTGGCGCAGCGACAATCCCGATAACTCCACATTCCAACATTCAGAAACATAGCGCATTTGGTTTAGGATGGTTTATTGTTAAAGGATTGCCGGACGAAGAATATGCTATTTATCATATGGGTGGAAGTCCCGGCGTGAAGACCATGGCCGTTTTCTTACCAAAATCGAAATGCGGTGTTGTCGTCTTTACCAACGGAGATAATGGATTTCATGTATTTAACAATGTAATAAAAGAAGCGTTTGACGCAGGTGATAGTATTTACGAGTACACGTGGGAAAGACCGAATATTCCAAATATCATAAGTGTGCCCGATGAAATAATAAAGAAATACTCAGGACATTACCAATACCCCGATGTAGAGATAGTTTCAAAAAGAGAAAAAGAAATTACCTTTTCTTTAAGAGGTTTACCAAAATTGAATTTATATCCGGAAACGGAAAATAAATTTTTCACGAGAGAATATCCTATTAAGGTGGAATTTGTTAAAGACGACGCAGGTGTGGTTATAAAATTGATATTTTACTTTTATGGAAAGAAAGCTTTTGAAGCAGACAAAATAAAATAAAAGTTTCACAATTTTTTAATTAATTAAAAATTTACAGATATGAAAAAACATAAATTACAATTATTATTGTTTCTCACCATTTATTTGGGAAGCATAGTAAAAGCACAAATAAATACCAATATAAGTAGCCTGCAGGCAAAAATACCGGTGTGGCTTTCTGAGAATAATGTACCTGCCTGTGGAATTGGTATTATTGAGGATAGTAAAATCAAGTATGTAAAAGTATTTGGAGAACTTAAAAAAGGTGTGCCGGCCCCTGACAACGCTATCTTTAGTGTGGCATCAATAACTAAACCGGTTGTTACAATGCTAACGTTAAAATTGGTAGAATCGGGTCAATGGAATTTAGAAGAACCTCTTTACAATTACTGGGTGGATCCTGATGTAGCAAGTGATCCGTTTCATAAAAAACTGACAACACGTCATGTATTGAATCATCAAACGGGATTTCCAAATTGGCGGAAAGGAAAACTGGCGTTTGAATTTGAACCAGGAACGAATTTTCAATATTCGGGCGAAGGATTTGAGTATTTAAGAAGAGCCATAGAAAAGAAGTTTAATAAATCACTGGCAGAATTGGCCGATTCAATATTATTTAAACCCATTGGTATGATAGACAGCCGTCTTTGTTGGGATAAAAATATAGATGAGTCGAGATTTGCATGTTTGCATGATTCAAAAGGAAATATTTATAGACCATCGATGCCAAAGGGAGGTAAAGTTAATGCTGCCGCTAGCTTACTTACTACCGTTGAGGATCTTTGCAAATTCAGTATTTACGTGATGAATGGCTTTGGACTTTCTTCTGATATTTATAATGACATGATAAAACCTCATGTAAAACTGAAAGAACATTATGCCAGAGGATTAGGCTGGGAAATCATATCAGATTTGCCGGGTGGTGAATTTGCACTTAAACATTCAGGCTCACAAGGTGGTGTCAAAGCGATATTTGTTTTATTGCCAAAATCCAAACAAGGCATGGTAATCCTGACGAATGGAGACAACGGCATATTTGTTTACAATAATGTTATCAGGGAATTTGTTGAATCAGGACAAACGCTTTTGAACTATCTTATGGGTTCTGACACTCATAAAGTCGTCACTCTTACGAAAGAAATATTAGACAGGTACGTAGGGGATTACCTAGATTCATATGGAAGAAATCTTTCAATTGCAAGAGAAGACAGTATATTGAAATTTACCGGGAACAGCTTACCTACTGTAAAATTATACCCTGAATCGGAAAAGAAATTTTTTGTTAAAGATTTCGATGTTCAATTTGAATTTGTTAATGACGATTCGTTAGTATTAATTGCAAATGGAAAAATAGATTGGACTGCAAAAAAAATAAAGCAACAGCCTATAATAAATCTTCCGGATGAAGTACTGGAAAGATATGTCGGAACCTACGTGCGGTTGGACAATTACAGTGATATTCATGTTATAAAAGGCGAAGGAAGCAGATTGAAAATATCAGGAGAAACTGTACCTCCAATGGAACTGTTACCTACAGGAGAATATATATTCTTTGCAAAAGGGCTTCCATTTCAATTTGAATTTCTTAAGGGTAAATCTGGTGATATAATAAAAATGAATGTAATCGGAAACGGGAAAGTAGTGTGTGAAACAAAGAGAAAAGATTACAGTAGTCAAGGAAAAACTATTGCACAGGAAGTAGATTCCATTTCAATAAAATATCTTCATCAATATATGGACTCTATTGCAACCGATATTACCGAAGGCCGTTTTACCGGGTCACCGGGATACAAAAAGGCAGCACAATATGCTGCCGATGTATTTCGGAAAGCAGGATTGAATCCTGGTTATACCAATGAAAAGGGTGAAAAATCATATTTTCAGCCGGTGCCTTTTATCCGTAATAACTATGAATCCTCATCAATAACGATTTGGAAAAATGGAATAGATAAGATATATATGCACTCGGCTGATAATTTCGTTTTTTTAAATACCGGAGTGCCAGATAAAAATATTCAAACGATTTCTCCTGCATTCGTCGGCTATGGTATACACGAACCGGAAAAGGGATGGGATGATTATGCAGGTATAGATGTTAAAGGGAAATGGGTAATTGTACTGAACGGGATGCCACCTGCTAATGCAAATCCGGCGTTTCCGGAATATCTTCGTACACAATATGGAAATTGGAAAGTGCACGATTCACTAAAACTAAATGCACTTATGAAGCACAATGTAGCAGGTTTGATTGTTTTACCGGATAAATACGCGACTGACAATTGGGAAAGTAGTGTACTTCATAATTACAGGTACAATTATATTCATTATGCAGATTCTGATGTTAAAAAGCAAGCTGTATCAGGACCTGTCTTGCCTGTTATCCTTATACATCCGGAACTTGCTCAAGTCCTTTTTGCCGATCAAAACTTTGATCCTATAACTAATAAGGGTAACTATCACTCATATATTTTAGACAACACAGAAATTAGTGTTAAGATCAATTGCAAAAAAGAATCTATTAATTGTTCTAATGTTATTGCAGTTGTTCCCGGAAACGATTCTGTTTTAAAAAAGGAATATATTACCGTGGGGGCACATCTAGACCATCTTGGTAAAATTGGGGATCATGTGTATAATGGAGCAAATGACGATGCAAGCGGATGTGTCATTATCCTCGAAGCAGCTAAAAAAATAGCGTTAAATCCTCCTAAAAAATCAGTACTATTTATTCTTTATACATCAGAGGAACAACATTTAATTGGTTCGAGGCATTTTTTGGAAAATCCACCAATTTCAATTGAACAAATTTCACTTAATATTAATTTAGAACAAATCGGTAGTAAAAACAGAGATTTCCCCGGTATATGGGCAATAGGCTCACCAAAATTTAAAGAATCTTTTAATAAAATAGGTAATTCTTTTAAAGAAACCGATTTAAAATTTGATCCGGTTGAAAATCTTAGAGATGCTCTTAAAGACCAAGTTGATTTACGGAGTTATTATGAAAAAGGAATACCAGTAATTATGCTCTCTTCAGGTGGGTTTCCGGAACATCATACTATTCGGGATAAAATCGATTTAATAGATTTTGAACATTTAAGCATAGCAGCAAAATTTTTACATTCATTTATTGTGAAGTTAGGAAATGAATAACATTTGAGTGATATAAATAAGATTAAATAATTTTTGAATATTTTGAAATTGCATAGTTGTTATTATTAAAACTGAAAAGATCTCATTTATTTCAACTGCATCATTTATACTGCTCAATCTCTTAAATAATCATTTATTTACTTTTACGGATTTTTAGAATGAAAAAGAATACACCATTTACCCTGTTATTGATACTAAATCTAATTTTTCTAACGATCAGTAGTAATGCTCAAAGCAACAACAATTATTCAGAACTGATCAAAGAATCCGAAGATTTTATTATAAAAAAAATGGGATCAGATAATATAGTTGGAGTAAGTGCTGCAATTATAATCGATGATTCAGTTATTTGGAAAAATGCTTTTGGATATGCTGATAAAAAAAATAAGGTACCGATGACTATTAATACTGTTGTCAACATAGCTTCAGTAACTAAGACATTCACAGCGCTGGCATTGATGCAACTTCATGAAAAGGGATTAATTGATATAAACAAACCATTAACAGATTATTTGCCTCAATTTAAACCCAAAACCAGAGGGGAAGATCTAAAACAGCTTACCATTAAATCTGTCATCACCCATTCCTCAGGGATTCAAACCGATATATTAAATAATAGTGATTTAGCAACAGGAAAATACATCGATGTACTTGGTTTTATAAATGAAACATATTTATTATATCCTCCGGGGATGGTTGAAGCATATTCTAATTCAGGATATAATATTTTAGGACATCTTATAAAAGAGGTTAGTAAACAAGATTACCCAGATTATATTCAAAAAAATATTTTCACTCCACTCAGGATGAGTAATTCAGGCTTTGCAATGGATATATTAAAAAATAGAACAAAATTATATTCAGGGGGAAAAGAAGTTAAAGAATATGAGATTAGAGATATTGCATCTGGCGGTGTTTATATGGATATCAATGATTTAGTAAAATATGCCAAAGGTTTGCTGGATGCATATAATGGGATAAAATCACCCCTTATTAAAACAGAGACTATAAATGAGATGTTCTCTCTTCAAAGTAAGAATGTCTTGTTTGAATCGAATAAAAAAGGATTAGGTTGGTTTATGTATAAAAATGACTCAGTCTTTGCAGTTACTCATGCAGGCAGTGCCGGATTTTCACATGCTGAAGTATGTCTTATACCTGGAAAAAAAGCAGCTGTTATGATTTTATTGAATTCTGCAGAAGGTGAACCTCTGAGAAAAAGCTTTTGTTTGAATTTTTTAAATAGATATGGATTGAGTATTCCTGACTTAATTCCTCCACACATTATAAAAGAAGTTCACAAAGAACTGAAGCCGATTGTCCTGTCAGACAATATTATGAGGAATCATGCCGGTGATTATGCTAAAGAATTTTCGTATTTAACTATCTCGGTTAAAGACAGTAACTTGATAATGGTCAGAGATAAAAAGCGTTACCTATTAAAAGCCCTGTCTGAAAATGAATTTGTGCCATATGAAATAATTGGGAAAGACAGCATAACTCAAAAAGATGATGAAAGATATTGTTTTTTAGATGTCGGAAAGTATCATATACTGTTCCATAAATTTGGGAACAAAGAATCTCAATTAGGTTACAAACTGAATAAATTTAACACAACATTGTTGGATCAAAAACTTGGATTATACGAACATTATGGATACCAACTGTTAGTCGGCGATACAAAATTTAAAGGAGTTGAATTGTCTTTAGCCGAGGATAGAATATTAATATTGAAATTAATTACCTCAGATGGTGATATACCATTTCCGTTGAATGTAATATCCAATGAGTATTCTATTACCGGCGGCTTAGGCTCAAGACTAGGATTTACTGTAAAATTTATAGAAAATGAAAAATATGATATAGTTGATTTTGGAGGAATAACCTTTCGAAAAACAAAGTAGAATAATAGCAGCTATATCTTGAAAATGACTTGACATTTCCGCCAGCAAAAACCCAACTTAATTTTTTTATTAAACATAAATCCTAATGAATAATTTATTCCGCAGCGCAAAAAAACCTTGCTTAATTTTTATACGTTAAATAGAATTTAATTAAGCAAGGATTTTTGAAGAACAATATTTTTTTAGTCAATCATTTAATCAGTAACATTTTCCTAACCTGATTAAATGAACCGGCCTGGATTCTGTAAAAGTATACTCCGCTGGGTAAATTGGCAGCGTTAAATTCAACTTCGTAGTATCCTGCTGGCTTTTCTTCATTAATTAATGTTTCTACGTCTTTTCCAAGTATATCGAATATTTTGAGTGTTACATAAGATTGTTTTGGTATTGAGTACTTTATTGCTGTTGTTGGATTAAACGGGTTGGGGTAGTTTTGTTCAAGTCTAAATGAAATTGGTTTTATCGTTTCTTCATTAACTCCAGTTACAATTACTTTTGTCGAGTCAGTCCAGTAAGTCCAGCCATCAATCATTATTTCTACCTTAAAATTGAAATAGCCATGGAATAATGTATCTATATAAATTACACGACAAGTTGAGGATGGCCCGACAGTAGCACCAGGATTAATGGGAGGTAGATTTTTAATCGGTGAAAAAATAGTTGAAATCCAAGGATCATTAGATATTAGTCTTAACCTTGCATTCTTTATAGTTGTACTTGTTGATTCATTTTTTATAAATGGCTTAACAGTATAATAGTCAGAGGTGGATTTAATAATTGATATACTATCCAATGCTACCGGTCCTACTGTAGTGAATCGTGAAATATCTGGTGTATTAAAATATTTATTATTTTCGTTATCAATTGTACTAACACTTAATGAGTAAAAATCTTCCGTATTTTGTGGCGGTACATACCCTCCAAAGAATCCATCAGTTGAAAGTATATCTCCATGTAGTCCATCATCAAAAAGATTAATTGAGTCTATTTGAGTCCTGTCTGAATTGGTATAAATCAGATGAGCGGAAAATGGATGATTGTTAATATTTGAAAATGTTGTTCTGAATAAAACAGAATCGGTATTCATTCTTGCATATGATTTATCCATACTAGGCTTATATGAAAATATATTTCCATAAAAATGTGCATATTGCTCCATCTGAGGAATTGGTGGGTTTTCAGTAAAATTAAATGTGCCTGAACTAAAAATTATAGTAGCCCAATTGACAAAAAATAAAATACCCCATTTCTCTTGTGGATTGCAAAACATCCATGTAGCAGCTCCAAACCATCCGCCGGTGTGTCCCCAAACATTATTAAATGTACTTGGATCTGTATACCATATTAAACCTTGTGTCTCTCCATAAGTATCTTTGAAGCCCATTTGATCTTTCAGCATCATTTCAATTGTAGAATTTTTGAGTATTCGGCTATTCTTAAAAACACCACCATTTACATAAGCTGAAACAAAATTTGCTAATTCAAACTTATTTGTCCTTATTTGACCTATAGGCCAATATGGGAATCCAGTATGACAAGTGGGAACAGGAGGCCGGTACATATATGGTATAGCAATTTTAGTCGTATCTAATCTCGCAAGAAAATAGGATGAATTGTTCATTGAAAGGGGGGTAAATATACTGTCTTTTACATATTCATCAAAAGATTTACCGGATAAATTTTCTACTATTAGTGCTAGTAAACAAGAGCCGGCATTTGCGTAATCATAGTATTTGCCAGGAAGATAATTGTGAAAATTATTTTTACTATAGTCAGATCCTCCCGGAGTAAAATAATTTATTAGGAAAGTATCATAGGGTATTGGAGAATCACCACAAGTCCAATTGTAACCCATGATATCCCAATTATCCTGAATACTGGATGTATGTGTCATTAGCATTTTAATTGTAATTTTATTGTTAGGATAATATGGATTTACAACTTTAAATCCGTTAGGTAAATAATCATTTATATTACCTTCAAGCTCAATCTTCCCATTTTCCCAAAGCTGCATTACAGCTGTTGCCAAAATTGTTTTTGATATTGAACCTATGAGGAAAAACGTTGAATCTTCAACTGGCAGTTGAAATTCTAGATTTCTATAACCGTAATTTTTATTCCATATTACTTTGTTATCTTTAATAATTATAGAAGCGATACCTGGTATTGATTGAGAATTCTTATAAGCAGTAATAACCGAATCAAGTTTTAATGAATCGAGATTTACATTAATAGCGTTTAATTGATGTATAGTATTTGTTTTCTCCAGATTGTAATTCTTGTAAAATTCAAATTGTGGAAATACATGCACTTGACATATCAACACTATTATTAAAATTAATAGTTTTTTCATTATTCCTCCTGCTACATTTTGATTCAGATAATATGAAAATTAATTTTTTACTTTTTTGAACAGATGAAAAGAATTTTAGCTGAACTTTAAGTCAAAATACGTTTTAGGGAAATGTATATCTCGGATGGAGTGTTATTAGGACAATTTCTTTTAAACCCTAAAAGAAAAATATCTTTGTTTCATTTTATAATTTTCTTTATTTAAAATCAACTATTTTGAAAATTTCCAATTCTGTAAGTTTAAAAATTATATTGCATTTATATGCAAAAAATTTATTGCTTTTTTGATGTATTTTCTACCAGATTTCTATCTTTTTCTTACACATTTCTGTCTTTTTTATAAAAAAGTTAGTTTTTTTATGAATATTGACATTTTGTAAAAAGACGGGCCTTGACTAAGATGAGTCATATCATTTTACGGAGAGATTATCAATTAATCAAAATATTATCATTCCTATCAAAAAAATAATTGCTCGCCTAATCCCCTTCCCCAATCCTCACGCAAATATTTTTTTACCTTATCATTAAGTCCTGAAATAATTTAACCCAATCCGCAGAGCAAAAAAAACCTTGCTTAATTTTTATGGGATAGCTTGTTGGGTAAGCAAGGCTTTTTTAAGAACAATGGTTATAGAATTTTCTTGCCTTTTTTTGAAAAAGAAATTAAATTATATCAACTTAAGTTTTTTCGGGGAGGTATTTGAAAAGAACTTGTTTATCCCTGATTGAAAATTATCAAGATGCCTACATCTATACAAAAATATAGACATTTATAGTGAAAAAGTATATATGTAGGCAGAAAGTGTCTATAGAGAGATATATAAATTGTACTGGTTCAGAGATTTAATAATAAATTATGTGTTATTTACATTAAAGTATAAAATATTATTGTTATGAAACCGCCAGAAAATCAAAATGAAATACTTGGATTATTTAAACAAGGCCCCAGTATTCTTGAAAACGCTTTAGCAGGTTTGAGCGATAACGAGTTGGATTATTCTCCTTCAAATGGCGGTTGGACTATACGGCAGATTGTCCATCATATCGCTGATGGAGACGATCTATGGAAGACATGCATCAAGATTGCATTGGGTAATGAACAAGCTGAATTCACTCTCAAGTGGTACTTAGCGCTCCCGCAGATAGAGTGGGCGAAGCGATGGAGTTATGAAAACCGATCAATTGATGCATCGTTAGCCTTACTCAGAGCAAATAGAGGTCATATACTACAATTGTTAGAATATGCACCTGATGGATGGACCAAGTCTGTCCAATTTCGAGATTCCAATGGAGAAATTGAAGCATTACCGGTGGGTATTGTGATTCAAATCCAAGCAGATCATATTGTACATCATGTTAAACGGATCTTAGCAATTCGTCAAGAGATTTCCAGCACATAACCAGCTTTTCCACCCACCCGAGTTTTCAAAGCGGCATTGTTTTGGTTTACTGGTTTTGTGCAAAAAATAAACATTGCATGTAAGGTTCTATTAAATAAATTAGTTGAAATTATTGGCAGTAGCTTTTCAGTTCGGCATTAGTGTTCTGGGCGGACTGGTGAAAAGTTTAATCATTTTATTATCATCCTATCAAAAAATAATTGCTCGCTCAAATTTACCTGCCTTTTTTGGCAGGCGAGTCTTATCTCGCTCACAACTATTTTTTTTACTCTAATCAGTAAATCTTGAAATAAATTCTCTATTCCGCTGAGGAAAAAAACCTTGCTTAATTTTTATGTAATAGCTAGTGGTTAAGCAAGGCTTTGTATCCAAATGGTGCCCAAAATGGGATTAATTCTGATTAGTTCTGATTAGTTTGGTTAATTTCTAATTTGGGAGATATAAAAAAAGCTTCAAAACGTTTAATTTTGAAGCTTTTCAGTCGGAACGGTGGGATTTGAACCCACGACCACCTGAACCCCATTCAGGTACGCTACCGGGCTGCGCCACGTTCCGTTTTAAAGTTTTGAAAGTAAAAATTCCAGCGTACTCTTAATTTCTTCCAGGTCTTTTCTTAAAGAAGGCCTGTCTTTTTTATTTCCCTTTGTTGGGGCAACTGAAAAAAGATCTACAGGTATTTCTTCCTCTTCAACCTGCTTTTCTTCAACCTTGCCATCATTTAATATATTACGTGCTCCCTCGATAGTATACTTTTTTTCTCTCAATAAATTTTTAATCTGCATAATAAGACTTATATCTTTATTTGTATAAATCCTATTGCCAGCCCTGTTCTTTTGAGGTTTCAGCTGCTCGAATTCAGTCTCCCAATATCTTAAAACATATTGTTCAACATCCGTTATTTTACTTACTTCACTGATCGAATAATATAATTTTTTGATGGAAAGGTCTTTCATAACAAATCCAATTAAACGTTTACAAAAAAAATAGTTATTTGGATTTATAATAGCAAGATAAAATACTTTAAAAGAATCTTATAAATTATTTTCTTTAATAATAATATCTATTAATTCATTTATATCATTAAGTTCAAAATCGGCAGAATGTTCTTTTGTATTAAAAGTGTCCCCGTAACGTGCAAATGCGGTTTTCATTCCAACTTTAGAAGCGCCCACAATATCTCTTTCCACCCAGTCTCCTACCATAATAGCTTCTTCGGGTTTCACTTCTAATCTTTTAAGAATCATCAAAAAAGGTCTGGGATCCGGTTTTCTTACACCGGTTTCGTCAAAAGTGACAACAGCATCAACAATATGATGGAAATTTAGATAAGCTAACCTAAGCCAAGCTTCTTTTACAGGTGCATCTGAAACTATCCCCATCTTAATTCCGAGTTTCAATAACTTGTTTAAAGTGGAATATACATGCGGATAAGGAATTAAAGCAGCTTCCCGGGCACGCCTATATGCAACTATACCGGCAGAGAGGATTTTATAATCTACATGGTTTAGGACACGGTTTAGAAATTCATCGAAAACCTGCTGGTATTCTATCCCTTGTTCTTTATAAATCTCATCGATAACTTTATCTGCGACCTCAGGGGTAATCTCCAGCCCTGCATCCACCATTGCAGGAATAGCTTCTTCGATTGCTCGCCGCTTCATCTTCATAAAATCAACAAGAGTATTATCTAAATCAAATACTACAGCTTTTATCAATTATTTACCTTTCTTCGTTTAATTAGTCTATCAATTAAAAATACGCCGGCGGAATAACTATCTTCTTTAAAACCGGAGATATAACCATCGCAGCCGGAAGCAGTTATAAGAGATTGCCTAAAATTTTCCCTGTTAACCAGATGTGATAAATGTACTTCTACTTTGGGAATTTTCAGCTCGGCTAAAGCATCACGAATAGCTACAGATGTGTGGGCATATCCCCCGGGATTTATTACAATCCCGTCAAATGTTTTTTCTGTATTTTGAATTTTATTTATTATTTCTCCTTCAACATTGGATTGGTAAAATTCAAAATCGAAATTTAAAAACTGGTCTTTAATAAATGATTCCAATTTTTCCAATGAGAAATCACCATATTGAGCTTTATCTCTTTTTCCCAAAAGATTTAAATTAGGACCATTAATAATTAAGATTTTCATTGTGCTTCCGCCATTTCATCAATTATTTCACGAAGCTTTGGAGTTAAATAAATTTTGTCGATCCCCAGCTCTTTTAATGCCATTGAAAGGATCATAACTTTTCTTTGAAGGTTTGCCATTTTATTCACGACAATTACTTTGCTGTCTTTTAAGATGCAATATCCTCCCTTGAAATCCCCTTTTTCAAACCGGACTTCAGCGCCCATCTGTGAAGCTAGATTTTTCAGGTCCTGGATAATCTCTTCAAATTCTTTCTCTTTAATTTTCATAAACCGGTTTTTTCTTTGTTAATGGTTTAAATAATACAAAATAAATTATTGAGAAATAACAAAATAACTCAATCACAGGGAAACTGCTCAAAACTTTAAATCTTTTTATTATTAATTGAATCATTTCCATCGGGTTAAAATTTCCGGATAAAACAAAAGATATAATCTTATAATCAAAACTGCATAAATATAATTCGAAAGGCAAAGTTATAAATACTATTATTGTTATTATGAACAGCCATCCGTTTTCTTTTAAACTTATCCTTGAAATAGTAATAAATAAAAAATATGTAATAATAAAAATTAAATATAAAGCTAAAGTTAAAACGATCAGTGAATTAATATCAGTTAAAACAGCGTGAAGGTTTTGATCGTTAAATATAGGTTTAAGAATAAAATCTTTGGGCTCAAAAAGTTGATAAAATACAATCAGCCTGGCAAAATAAGCCCCCATCCACAAAGAACCGGATAAAGTTGTGAGAAATAAAAATATTTTTGAAGTTTTGTTTAGATTGTCCATAAAGATTTTTTCAAGTCTTCTAAATTATAAAAAAAATATGATTATTGCTTCGATAGATATCGGGACAAATACAATTATACTTTTAATAGCAGAAGTGGATATCAATAATAAAACGATTTCACCTTTATATAATGAACAAAGAATCCCAAGAATTGGAAAAGGGCTAGTTCCCGGGAAACCAATTTCAGACACAAAAGTTGATGAATTATTAATTATTTTGGAAAATTATAATCTGATTATTAAAAGATTTAACTGCAAGAAAATTATAATCACCGCCACAAATGCCTTTAGGATTGCTTCCAATAAAAATAAAATAAAAGAAATACTAAAGGAAAAATTTGATTTTGATATAAATATAGTTTCGGGTAAAGAAGAAGCTGATATAACATTTAATGGTGCCGTTTTTTCTTTTAATGATGACTTAAATAATTTAGTTATTGATATAGGCGGCGGGAGCACGGAAATAATCTATGGAAGTATTAATAAAATTATCTTTAAAAAAAGTTACCAAATAGGAGTAGTAAGTGCAAAAGAGAAATATCTGAGAAACTCTTCACCGGAACAAAACGAAATCAATAGTTATCAAACCGAATTTAAGCAGGCATTCTCAGACTTAAAAGGGATGAATTTTCAGTTTAAGAGAGCTATTGCCATCGCAGGAACTCCAACAACATTGGCTGCTATCAAATTAAATTTAAACGAATACGATGAAGATCTTCTCGAAGGTCACATCCTTAATTATAAAGAAATTGAAAACCTGGTATTAGAATTATCCGCCTTAAAGGAATCTGAGATTCTTCAAAAATATAAATCCGTTGTTAAAGGACGGGAAGATGTGATTTTAAGCGGTTCTATTATTTTATTATATATTATGAAATTACTGGAAATAGATGAAGTTATAGTTAGTACAAAAGGAATCAGATATGGAGCTATCTGTAAAGAATTATTCAATATCTAGTAAGTCAATTATGTGTGTTACAAAAAAAAATTTTTATCCAAAAATTCTGTCAGTCTGAGCCTGTCGAAGACTAAAAACCACTTATAATGTCACACTTCGACAAGCTCAGTGTGACATTAAATTACTTTTTGGTTACCCTCAATTTAAACACTTAAGGATTTGTATTTTGAATAATTGTATTTTCGGGAGAAGGTAAAAGTCCCGGGTAATCGAGAGTGTAGTGCAAACCCCTGCTCTCTTTTCTTAGCTTAGCAGATTTGATTATTACATGTGCGCATGCAATAATATTTCTAAGTTCAAGAATATCTTCAAATACTTTTGTCCGTCTATATAAATTTTCTGTTTCCATAAAAATATTATGGATCCTTCTTTCAGCCCTGTTAAGTCTTAAATTGGATCTTACTATACCCACATAATCCCACATAACCTGTTTGACTTCCTTTAAGCTGTGAGTAATTAATATTTTTTCATCTGCAGAAAGAGTACCTGAGTCATCCCAATCAGGAATATTTGGAATGGTGGAAGAATAATTTTGTAAAAACTCTTTAATATTTATGGATGCACGGTTTGAATATACAACTGCTTCCAGCAAAGAATTACTCGCTAATCGGTTTGCACCGTGCAAACCCGTCATCGAAACTTCGCCGCAGGCATATAATCCTTTAAGAGAAGTTCTCGCAAACTGATCAACCATTACCCCTCCGCAAGCGTAATGAGCAGCCGGCACAACTGGAATAAAATCTTTAGTAATATCAATTTCATATTTTAAACATGTATTATAAATATTCGGAAAGTGTTCAATTATTTCATCTTTGTTTTTATGAGTAATATCAAGATATACAAAATCATCACCACTCTTTTTTAGTTCATTATCAATAGCTCTTGCTACAATATCTCTAGGTGCCAATTCTTTTCTTTTATCATACTTTAGCATAAATCTCTCGCCGCTAACCGTTCTTAATATTCCGCCAAATCCTCTGACTGCTTCGGAGATTAAAAAAGATGGTGTTTGAAATCCTTCGTTTTTATTTTTACTTGTATAAAGCGAGGTCGGATGAAATTGAATAAATTCCATATTGCCCATTCGTGCTCCGCTTCGATAAGCCATTGCCATTCCATCGCCGGTTGCAATTAGAGGGTTTGTAGTGTGCTGGTAAACCTGTCCCAAACCTCCCGTAGCCAGAACTGTCGCTTTTGAAACAATCTTAATAACGTTTTTTGAATCTCCCTCTAAAACATATGCACCCCAGCAGTTTCTATTATGTAAAGGTTCATTTTTTAGTTCAAGAGCGTTATGTTCTGTGATCAAATCTATTGCTAAAGTGTCCTCTATAACTCTTATATTTTCCAATGAATTAACTTTATCAATTAATGCTCTTTCAATTTCCTTCCCGGTTAAATCAGCGGCATGAAGAATACGCGGCATTGAGTGCCCGCCTTCTCGCACCAAATCAAATTTTCCATTCTTTTTAGTAAATTCTGTTCCGACTTTTATCAAATCATTTATTCTATCCGGTCCTTCTTCAACAGTAATTCTTACTGCTTCAGGATCACATAAACCTGCTCCCGCAATTTGTGTATCATGAATATGCTTTTCAAAAGAATCTGCTTGATTCATGACAGAAGCAATACCGCCCTGGGCATAATTAGTATTCGATTCGGTGCTATCCTTCTTTGTTACTAAAATAATATCAGCATATTCGGAAATTTTAAGAGCAGCAAAAAGCCCTGCGATACCGCTCCCTATAATTAATACACCAGTTTTATATTCCATTATTTATAATTCTTTAAAATTTCATGAAAATTATAAAGGAAAAAATCTATATTGCTTTTACCTGCTATAAGCGGAGGGAGGATCCTTAAAACATTTTTACTTGTACAATTTGTTAATACTTTTCTTTCTCTCATTTGTTCGACAACCTTATCCCCTTCGTAAAATAATTCTATTCCAATCATGAACCCTTTACCGCGAACTTCTTTAATATCATTAGGAAATAATTTCTGCAGTTCTTTTAACTGATCGATAAAATAATCACCTAATTCCTTAACACTTCCCATCAGACCATTTTCAAAAACTTCTTCAAGAATTACTTTTCCGGCAGCACAGCTTACAGGATTTCCGCCAAATGTAGTACCATGCTTACCACTTTCAAAAACATGATTAAATTTAGGTGAAGTTAATATTGCTCCCAACGGTAATCCCCCGCCGATTGCTTTTGCTGTAGTAACAATGTCGGGTAAAAAGTTAAAGTAATTATATGAAAATGGTTTTCCCGTCCTTCCAATACCGCTTTGAATTTCATCAACAACAACTGCAAATTTATATTTTTCTCTTAATTCTTTTAAGGTTGAAATAAAGTTATCAGATACAATGTTAACGCCTCCCTCTCCTTGAATAAATTCTAAAAATATAGCTGCTGTATCGTTGCCGGCCTTAGCTTTTAAATCCTCCACATTATTAAAAATAATTTTAGAAATATTCGGCAGGAAAGGTTCAAATCCTTTTTTATATTTTTCTTTTTCGGTTAAAGTTAAAGAGCCATAAGTTCTTCCGTGGAATCCATTTGTTAATGAGAATATTTTTTTATCCGGCCCGGATCTTTTCCTTACCAACTTAATTGCCGCCTCAATTGCTTCCGTTCCGCTATTACATAAAAATATTTTAGACATCCCCGAGTATTTCAGAAGTAATTCTGCAAATTCAATCTGAACATCGGTAATATACTTATTGGATATATGTGCGAATTTAGATACCTGTATACAAACAGCTTCTACTATTTTAGGATTCGCATATCCCAACGCATTAACAGCTAAACCGGAAAAGAAATCCAGGTATTTATTCCCCTTATCATCAAAGAGATGAACACCCTCACCATGAGTAATTTTTATAGGTATCCTCGTATAGGTCGGGAGAAATAATTCTTTCTCTCTATCAAAAATAGAAGCTGTCATAATTTTGTTTTCTTTATCTAAATTATTTTAGGAAATGAATATAAAGTGAAAAATAATAATGAATGGAATATAATTGAAATGATTATCGAATAAATTACATTTTTTGTTTGAGTGTAGTTTGCCATTATTGTTAAAAATAAAGACCAAAGGATCATCAGAAGTTCTAAAATCAGCAATGTATATGAAACAAATTCTTTGAGGTCGAAGGGGGACGGATTTGTTGAGAAAAGGTATCCCCCGAACATTACTAATTCAAGCGGGAATAAAATAATTAGTGCAAATATGTGTGGTATTAATGAATACGCGAAAATAGCGAAATTATCTTTCGTCCTGGTTTCATATCCTAATGTTTTATTAATAATATTTACGATGAACGAAAATATTAGAAGAAAAAGAGTAAAAATTATTATTAAACTTATGTAACCGCCGATAAATTTACTAATGGAAAGAACATGCTGCTTAAAAAAAAGCGAAATGAATACAGAATCGATTTCAAATTTAAGAACAGCAAGAAAAATAAGAAATGTTATAAAATTTTTGTGCTCGGCAAAAATTATAGTTCTAAAACCGCGGGTCGGACTTTCAATTAATCTTGCCAGAACACTCCCTAGATCAACATTGTAGACTCGATCTCTTATATAAGATTTGCAATTTTCACAAATTAATTTGTAAAAAGGATTTTCGGTTTTACAGCTGCTGCAAACAACAGAATTTTTCATCAAAAATTAAATTTTATTCCTAACATTGTCTGATTAGTATGGTAATCTTCATGCACATTAAAATCAAAAAGCTCTGCATCAACATAAGCATCAACTAAATTAAGAACATAAACCAATCCAATATAAATTGAAATAAGATCTCTCTGGTTATGGTAAAAATCCCTTACTGTCTTATACCTTGTATCTAAATTCTGGCTGTATAAATTACCGTAGGTTTTATATCGAACGTTATAAAATCTCCAGCCTAAAACCAGGGCAGCAATTCCGCCCCAGATAATGGGAGCTTTAATATAAGATTCATTATAGATTTGTCCCCATCCGGGAATTAAAGCGCTTCTCAAGACAGCTCCCCAAGGCGATTTTTGCATAACAAAAACGGAATCATTTGGAGAAATTCCTTTAGCAGTATCTTTTGTCTGTGCAAAAAAACATCCGTAAAAAAAAAATAATAGAAATATTATCTTAACTATATGATTTGTCAATGATTTCAAAAAGTTCAAATAAACGTTCAAGTTCTTCATTGGAATAAAATTCTATATGAATTTCTCCCGAACCGTCCTGTTTTTGTTTACAGAATACTTTTGTTCCAAAAGTCTTTCTTAATTTATCTTCCACATCATTTAAATTAGAAACGTGCATTGCTGACGGAGAAGATTTAAAAGTAATTGTTCTTTTAGATTCTTCCGGTGAAGTTAAAAGTTTTTTAACTAGTTTCTCTACTTTTCTTACGGAAAGATTTTGCTCCTTTATCTTTTGCAACACTTCCAGCTGGAAGACTTCATTTGGTAAATTAATAATAGCCCGGGCATGTCCGGAAGATATTTCTTCTTTTATTAAACTTTCCTGTACTTCTTTAGGAAGCTTTAATAATCTTATGGTATTAGCAATCGTGGAGCGGTCTTTTCCAACTTTATCGGCAATTTGTTCCTGTGTTAAATTACATTCTTCCATCAACCTTTTGTAAGCATGACCAATTTCAATCGGGTTAAGTTTTTCCCTTTGTATATTCTCAATTAATGCCATAGCAAGCATTGCTTCCTTGGAATCAACTTTTATTATATATGCAGGTATTTCTTTATACCCGATATCTTTGCAAGCTTTTAATCTTCTCTCACCCGAAATTAATTCGTAATGTTCATGTGAAGTTCTTCGTACGGTTATAGGCTGAATTAACCCATGAGAGAGAATGGATTTTTTTAATTCTTCCTGGGTTTCAGGATCAAAATTACTTCTTGGCTGGAAAGGATTTGGTGATATCTGGTCTACCGAGATTTTTGCGAGCACGTCTAACTGTTTTCCGTCATCATGTTTAATATCGGAATAATTAGTAACGGACTCTTCTTGATTATCAATCCTTTGTTGATTAATCAAAGCATCTAAACCTCGTCCTAAACCTTGCTTTACTTTACTCATAATAAATTGGAGTTATGTGCAATTGAATTTCTTTCCAGCAGTTCTGATGCAAGGGACATATAATTTTTTGAACCTGAAGAGATTGCATCATAAAGAATTATAGGTTTTCCGAAACTTGGTGCTTCCGATATCCTGACATTCCTACTAATAACCGTATTAAATACTTTGTCCCCAAAATATTTTTTAACTTCATCGGCAACTTGATGTGAAAGGCGCAGGCGCGTATCATACATTGTAAGAAGAACTCCTTCAATAGTTAAATTTTTATTGAAATGTTTCTTTACAATATTAATTGTATTTAGTAACTGCCCCAGTCCCTCCAGAGCAAAATATTCACATTGTACCGGTATAATTACTGAATCGGAGGCAGCAAGTGAATTTAATGTAAGAAGTCCTAAAGAAGGCGGACAATCTATAATTATAAAATCATAATTTTCTTTGATAGGGTCAAGTGTATTCCTTAAAACTCCTTCCCTATTTTGTACATTAATTAATTCTATTTCCGCTCCCACAAGATTTATATTTGAAGGGAGCAAATCAAGAAACGGCATATAAGTATTAATAATTACTTCATTTACATCCTTTTTATCAATAAGGACTTCGTAAATAGAAGGAAAATGATTGCTGACATTTATACCGGACGAAGAATTAGCTTGAGGATCAATATCCACTAACAATATTTTCTTTTCTGCCGCAGCTAAAGAAGAAGATAAATTAATAGATGTAGTTGTTTTGCCTACACCTCCCTTTTGATTGGCTACAGAAATAACTTTGGCCATTTAATCCTATTTTTTTATACAAGAAATTATAAAATATTTTTCAAAAATACTTATAAGTACCTTATTTTGAAAATAAATTATAATTCTATTTCTTCGCCAAATCCCATAATTCTGCAGTTTATACCTTTTTCTTCAACTTTTTTCTTAAACTCTTTGGGATCAACGGATATAACATCGAATGTATTATAATGCATTGGTATTACTGTCTTAGGGTTTACAAACTCAACAGCTTTTACGGCATCGGTAATTCCCATTGTATAATTATCACCGATTGGAATAAGCATATAATCAATTGAATTCATTTCACCGATTAATTTCATATCATAAAAGAGACCGGTATCTCCCGTATGATATATTGTTTTTCCGTTGCTTATAATTATTCCTGCCGGTTCCCCTGCATAAGTACCATCGGGAGTTTGAGAGCCATGATGAGCTATAGTAAATTTAACCCTGCCGAAATCAAAATCATAACCTCCGCCAATATGCATGTTGTGTGCTTTAAATCCTTTTGATGCACAATAATCTGCCAGTTCATTTACACAAATAAAGAGCGGTTTTTCTCTCTTTGCAATCTTGAATGAATCTCCCAAATGATCTCCGTGCGCATGAGATAAAATAATATAATCTGCTTTTACATCATCGGATTTTACGGGCGATTTGGGATTGCCATCCAGGAAAGGATCTATCAAGATTATTTTACCGTTGTCGGCTGTTATTTGAAAAGCTGAGTGTGCAAAATATTTTAGTTTCATAATTTTATTTCTCCTTTTTTCAGGAAAGAAGTGAATTAAAATTTTTTAAAGCCTTACTGTGTGTAAATTTCATCAGCTCAAGCTTTAAGGTTGCTTTTAACTCATTCCTTTTCTCTTCAACTTTCTTAAAAACTTTATTAGATATTTTGATTTTTCCATTTGTAATTAATGAATTTATATTAACCTTCAAAACATCCAGATCACGCAGCAGCCCTGATTGATCCTGCAAATGCTCAACCCTTTTGTAAAAAATTGAGAATTTCTTACTGTCAAAACAGTCAACAAATAACTCCATATTATATCTTAAACGCCTTAAAGCAATACGAACATCATGAAGATTTTCAACATTCTCTTCCTGAAAAAATAAATTTATTGCTCCTAAAAGATTATCTAACCTGTTTGATAATATAACTTTTGCAGAATCGCAAAAGGAGATATTACTGCTAAGTTCTTTTATTACCCATTTGCTTTTTGACATTATAATCTGAAGGTATGAAATTTAGAAAATTCTTAAATAGTAACCTTAATTTATATTTCTTTTTTGAAATTTTAAAATTTATTTAGTTAAGTCTTTAATATTTTAAAATATTAGATATTTCATTCTCCGATACTTTATTTAATAAAATATAATTTAAAAATGTAATTTACCTAATATATTTTATTAATGAGAAGAAGCAATGTTATATAAAAATAAAAAAACTGAAGGTACAGTATAGTCAAGTGCGGCTTCATTACAATAATAATCCTGCCGGTTATCATGATAGATAATATTTGTTTGGAACTTATTGAATTTATCGTATTCAATTTTTAAATCGGGAAAAGTCCTTAACCAGGATGATTTTACAGCAGGACCACCAACTACGGCTCCATTTTGCAAGCAGCATAGACTATCTATTTGAGAATGAGCATTTACCGGGTAGACAGTGCCAACACCTACCACAAAGCTCACTCCCCAGTTATTTCGGCCAAGTAAATAATCCCTCTCTGCAGTTGCAATATTCAAATAAGTTGAATCCAAAGTTAAATAATAATACATGATAGCTTTTTGAGCATCACCGGTAAATAATGCAGTTGTTCCCCAAGTATAACCTGATGATAGATAATACACATCATTATTTATTTTTGCTTCTTTATCTTCAAGAATTCTCTTCATTTTATTTTTGCAATATTCAGGATCAATATCCGCTCTTAAACATGATGCGTAAGCAAGAAAATCTGTATTACCCCATCCTATCTCATTACCAGTAAGTTTTTTTAAATTCATTTTTGCATAGTGAAGGTATTCTGTCTTTTTTGTTGCTTTATATAGTTCAGCGGCACCAAGCACCATATCATCGAGCCAGGTGGTTTCATGATAGAAATTAGAAGGGTCGGATAGCTGTGTATATTCATATTTATTTCTATCTGCAAAAAGTCCTTCAGCTCTTTTTAAACATTCATCTGCAAATTTCTTGTCGTATTTATTAAACACTCTATAAGCAATCGATAACGCTGCCGAACTTCTGCCCAAAAGATTTCCACCCCAGCCTTTATGCAAACTTCTAGGATTACCAACAACACCTGTACTATCATCGGTTCCCGGCATTCGCCAATGGTTATGATCTTCCTCTCCACTTACCTGGAAATAATAATTACCATTGGCATAATCCGATGTCATATTTAATATCCAATGTAAACCTATTCGTGCTTCCTCCAATAAGTCAGGAATACCATTTTTGGGTGATACATCTGCCATTGCATTTTTAAAATTATAATTCATAGCGTAATCAGCTGCTGTTATTAATTCTACAGCAGTATAGGAACCGGTTATCATAAATTTTATATAATCGCCTGCATCATGCCAGCCGCCGCCTGCATCTATTGCTGCTTTTGCATCATTCAAGTGGCAGGGTTTGTGAAGAAGCGGGTCTGTATCGCCGCATCTTTGAGAACGGAAAAATTCAAGGACAAGCTGCAATGCATTTTTATATTCATTCAGCGCCCCGATGACAAACGGTTGGGAAAGTGTTCCATCTTCCAATTTAATTTTATAATGTCCTGTAGTTGTAAAATTACTGAAATCGCATGGGAAGTTATATTTGAATGGAGTGTTTTTATTTCCGCGGTCTGCTGAAATTATTCCAGTATAAAATACTTTATCAGGATTATTTTTATCCACTAAATAAAAAGGTTTTCCTTCAAGATTTTTCTGCGATCCCACAATAGCAATTTTTTGATCGTGTTTGAGATATCCAACCTGATTACACCTGATATAGCTAGTCTTAATTAAATCCTGTGCTTTTAAATTAAGATCGGGGCTAACAAGAAAAATTATTAGCAAATAAGTAATTATATTAATAAAGATAAATCTCTTTTTCATAATCAGTTCCTTATTTCAATTAGTTATTCTTTGTAATAATAATTTTTGAACTGTTCGGTATAGACCTGTATTGAATAAAAGCCTTACTACTTTCTTTTTGCACTTTAACATCGGATCTATTTTCACCTTGCTGAATCCTAACCGATTGCCATGATTCCGGTACAATAGTTTTTAAGGTAATCGGAAGGTCGTAAACATCTTGGTTTAGAGTATTAGATAGATTAACCGTAACTTTCCCGGAACGGGATTCGGATTTTACTTTAGTGTTCATTCTTTCACGGATATATTTATAAGCATCCTGAAAGGTTGCTACCCAGAGATGCTTCTCTTTAGCTTTTATGTAGTCGAAATATTTTTCATACTTTTCCTTAGGGATAGCTTCCCACCCGATGCCTTCTACACCATGAAAAACAAGTACCAGCCACGCATCATCTTTAATTGTTGTATCAATCCATTCCTCCATTTTATCAGTCGGAGTATTCGTAACAGGTCCTCTTTGCCATTGAACATATTCCTCATCTTTAGATATTGGTTCTCCCGGTTCGCCGCGCAGTATTTCCTTGATGAATTTATCCTGGAGATCATTCCGAACAAACGGAAACTCCGGATAAACATAACTCAGTACTCTTTTATCGTCAATACCATAAGGGCATTCAACAGAAAGAACACGTTTAATGCTGAGGTGATCTTCAATATCCTTACTGCATTTTTCAATTTCATATAAAATATTGGCTTTATCCATAACCGGCATATATGGATGCGAAACGGTATGGTCGGCAATTTCATGCCCCTCTTTATAGGCTTTGCGCAGGATATTCCATGAAATTTGATAGCTTTCTCCAGGTTCATTTTTTATATTTTTAATTTTACAATTGTGCCCGCTTTCTCTCAATCTATAAAAAGCATCATCAATAATAGAATAAACTTCCTGGTAATTACCATTTTCATACTGTTCACCTACAGCAGCCGACATATCAGAAAAATTTTTTATTTCATTATAATTACCAGTTTGAGCTAAATAATATATAGCAGAACATCGTTCAAATAAATTATTTTTATTTGTGGGAACTGTTTTGCTTTCATTTATTATATCCTGGATGGGTCGTCCAATAAAAGTGGGCTGATATTTTGATCCCGGAATTCCCCCGGTAATAATGAAGAAGGTTGCATGAAATTCTCTTTCATTCAGTAAAGGTATTGCGATGCGAAATTGATTTATAGAACCATCATCAAATGTAAGAGTTACACAGCCGTCTTTTCCATCCTGCCATTTTAATATGGATGTTTGTGCAATAACTTTTGTTGTAAAAAGAATATACAGCCAAAAAACAACCAATAATATAAATGACTTAATTTTCATCATTATTACCTCTTATATCTATTTGCATTCATTTAAACCAAAATTAAATTCATAAAAAGATACTTATTACAAGGAAAGCTAAATCAGACTCAACTATCCATATACTGTTTAATTTTCTACTTATTAGTAAAACTCTTCTTATTGCCTATCAATCCAATACACTCAATAAGCGGCGGATATTTTAATAAATCGGTTCTGCTCCAGGTTGTAAAAAGATGCCCAAGCATATTAGGATTTCTCTGTTCATTGCTGTATTCAATTAACGCTTTAGCGGCATCAGCATTCTTCCAGCTTGCAGGTAATACACGGAAACCTTTTCTAAGAAAGAAAGGAATTGATGAATAGCCGTCCATTTTTTCATAATGCCATGGACATAAAATTATATCTTTAGGGATCATGTCAATAGCAGATGCAGTTCCGTTCATTGAAGATTCCCATTCACCGAAATTAAATTTGGTTCCATCAATAAGGCGATCAGCCCACATCAGCATTTCTACTCCGCGTTCTTTTACAAGATGGTAATAAATATCATTAACTGCTTTAGCAAAAAGTTTACCTGGATCTTTTCCTTTTGTAGATGGCGACTGTTCAGATCCTAATAGATAGACTTCGTCCATTCCCACATGTAATGCATTTGCCTGAAAAGCATCAATTATTTCGTTCATTAATGAAAATACTATTTTATAAACTTCGGGATTAGTAACATCCCACTCGCGGCAATAAATATCTTTATTTCTAGGAAAAGCACCAGGGGTAAGATCGAATTGGGGATATTTTATTAATAAAGGGTAAGTCTCTTCAGCCCAGGATTGATGTCCTACACTTTGAAATTCCGGGATAAGTTCTATATTATTTTCCGTGCAAATACTTGCAAATTTCCGGGCACCTTCTTTAGTTATTTGTTCTTTCCCGTTTCGTAATTCAGGATGTGATTGAAAATGAAAATTATAATCAACTTCAAGAATTATTATATTAATACCTATGCTGTCAAGTTTTGGAACAATAGCACCCAATTCCGCAAGATCACTATCATTACTATAACCCAAAAGGTGAACCCCTCTCCATTTCTCACCGGGTTGCGGCCCAACAGTTACTTCATTTACCGATGAGCAACCGATAAGTGAAGAAAGAATAAGAAAGAATATTACCCGGTATAATTTCATATGAACCTCAGTTTAAATTTTAATTTAATTTTAACAATAAATAATTTACTCCACATTTGGAGATAAATTCATTTTCAATGAACCGATAGGAACATAAACGGCACTGATTATTAATTCAGCATCATTCAGATTAGTTGGAGGCTTGCCTCCATAAAGCCAAAAATTAATATGAAGTCTTTCATTTCCAACCGGAGGATTTTTATTCTCTGAATAAGTCCATTGGTTTATAAGTGAATCAGGAGACAGTAAAGAACGGTAATGCCCGCGATAGCTTTGAAAAGAAATGCTATCACTGCTCCAAATTATTTTATGAGTAGAATAATTTCCATTTAAGTTTAAAGCAAAACTATCCTGGTTGCTATTATTATAGGGTGGCGGCTGTACAGTATACCATCCATCCACACTGGCGGGATCTTCCCATTTAGAGAACTCTATATCTATTTCTCTTCTATCATTTTCATAAAGAAACAAACCGACAACAATTTCAGGATCGTAGTTTTCAACATTGCTTGCAACATAAAACATGTATTCACCATATCCGAAAGATTGTTGTGCATATACTTCGGAGCAATACCAACTATCTCCAATCCTTCTTATTTTCAAATGCAGCTGCCCCAGTGAATCTACCCAGACACTATTTGAACTATCCGACCAGTTATTTGGACCGGGACCACCGCCGCCGCTTCTTACTGTCCATTTAATGCCCGTAAATTTAATAGTAGTTTGTGGAAAAGAATAATCGCCGTAAATGAGAACAAAGCAACTACAAATCAATAGCCAAAAAAAGTACTTTGTAAACATTTTACACACTTGAGTTTCCCATAATATTTTCATTTGATCTTTACTATTCTTACTTTTTATTATTAATATCTGCTTTTATAAATGTTTATTTCAATTTCTTATATCATTTATAAATTTGATTTGATCATTTGAATTTAATTCTCCGTCATATGGTAATAATTCCCAGGTTTCCGTTAATGAAATAGTTTCCCCCGGAACCAGTGTTTTATATTCGCCATGAACTTCCAGTTCAAGCAGCCTGTCACCATCTTTTTCATTAATATCGTTGTACAATTCAACCAGCCCATGCTGCGGATAGATGAGATTTTTATCCAGCTTTTTAAAACGGATCAACAGCATTTGTCCTTTGCTGAAGCCGGCTATAAAACTATTACCCGGATATAAATGAACTTCCTGTACCTGTTCCGTTTTCGGATTAACAGGAATCGAAGGATTGAAAGTAAAATATCCATCTATAATCTTATACGGTGTTGGTTCACTTGTTTTACTTTCACCGTAAACGAGTTTCAATATTCCGTTTTTACCTAACGGCACATATGCTTTTGCAAAACCATCAAGCCGGGTTAGCATCCATAAATCATGACTTATATTTTCATTCCTGATATTTTCTGCAGTACTTTTAACTGTAACAATACCTGAACTGTTTATTGAAATTTCTTTGTACAACTGTACCCCACTTATAGGACTTTTAGGTCCAACCATTTTAACTGATGTATCACTTTTGCTGATAATTTTATTTTTACCATAAATTAAATATGGATCAGGAGGCCAGTCTGCTTTAGAATTATTCCTGTCCATGTTTAAAGATTGATGAGTCCACCACTCGCTTTGAGGACCAACCCAGGTTATATGCCCATTAAAAGCTTTAAAGTCACTAAAAGCTGAAATCTTAGGCTTCTGCTTTTCGGGATTTTGCCATAATTTTTTGTCGGATTTTAAGATATTATTAAAACCCGGTTTTTTTAGAAGAACAATACGTCCGCCTACTTCCGGCAATATTCCCACTTCAATATTTTTGTTACTCAGTGTTATTAAGCTGCTGCTGCTTTGTGCGTAATCCGCGTAAAACAATGCGGTAATTAATATAATCAAAGTATTGATATTTAATTTGCTAAGTCTCATTGCTTCTCTTTTAATATCTTATCGGCACCAAGTACAAGAAACATAAAATTAGTTGCACCTCCGCCTACGACATATTCGGTTTGCTGCCATAAATAGGGCCACTTTTTTAATTCAGGCAGATCAGGTCTTACAAGATTGGTTCCTGAAATATCACCACCGGGAATAAAAGACCAATCTGCCATATTAAATCCATAAGCGATGATTTGTGAATTTGTTCCGACATTGGAAACAAATGAAGCTGTATTCTCGCCAGGGTGACAACCTAATATAAAATTCAAAGCATTTAACATTGGTTCGACCGAAAAGAGATCCGGCCAGGCTTTGTGAAGGAAATAATGCCGGAGCCCGAATTCTTGAATACCCCATCCGGCGCCCCAGATTTCGGGATGATACGGAACTCCGAACGGATTTTCTTTTGAGGCTTTGTCGATCCTATCTTTGACATTCAAGATTTCCTTATTTATTGTTGTTACAAATTTTTCGTCATGAATCAGCGGCATAATCCTTCCGAGCGACCAGCCAACTTCATAAATATGATCAACAATATCCGGCAGCATTTTTACCAGTTCATTTTTGTATTCTTCTTTTCCGGTTGTAAGAATCAGCTCCACAAGCACTTCGATTTTTCTTCCCGCGATTCGTTTTCCTTTTGTCTGGTGATATTTTTTCCATACTTTTTCAGCTGTGTTTATACATTCGCGCGATAAACTATCATTGTATCCTTTAAGCACACGGGATGCAGCAGCCAAGCCTGTAACACCATAAATCTGCCAGCCAGGATTATTATCTGTAAAAACAATCCTATCATCAAGATCTTTAACAAATTCCTTTGGCGTATTCCTATTGTTTTGCACATAAAAATATTTATCATATTTATTTGAGATATGGTCGTACCAAAAACCTTCGTATTTTTTCGGCAGATTTCCTGTATAAACTTTGTTATCAGTCATTTCTCCTGCTTCACCGAGTAATACATACTGTCTTAAGATCGGACAAATAATCCCCCGGTAAAATTGTCCCAGATTTTTATATCCGCCGAGAACAGTCAGCAAGCCATGCTCTATCTGTTGCAGAATATCGGATTTACCATCGGGATGATGAATTTCAACAATTCTCTCATCTTCATTTATAAGCGCCTGATCATAGTCCTTTAGTTTAAATTCTTCATAAGCATAAGCCAGTGTTAGAATTGTTCCGATTTGCGACTCAAACCTTAGGTCATAATCCCCTGCATCGTGCCACCCGCCTTTATCTAATCCCTTTACATGTTGTAATGGCTTAAAGCCGGGAAGGATTTTTCCTTGTGCATAAACATCAAAATGATTGATGTTTTCAGGAGCTATTAAAGCATCATCAAGATGACAGTAGTCATGCCATACCCTGTATTTTTCAAATACCTTCACATGACACATTTGAGCCGGAAGGAAATAATCAATTGTCGGCTGCCAGACACCGGTCTTAAAAACATCTTTCCCAATCTTAAACGGATCGGAAATTTTTTTACCAAATTGAACGAAATACATACCGGGTTCTTCAACCATAGAGAAATCAGCTTTTAAATACCGGTATCTCAAAAAATTACCCGCGTCAATTGCCTTGACTGAAAGAGCTGTTTCAAAACCACCTTGAGGAATTATTTTATTTATCTTAACTTCTTCGTTGGAAGTGTCTCTTTTATCCAATTCTATAACCGCAATTTTTGTTTGCTTTGGATAATACCCAACTTCTGAAGTATGTATTACAGGACTATACATCCACTCTTTAACAACATTTGGCTTAACAAGCCATTCAATCGCATCTTTAGTTGCACCATCAGGAACGAGCGACCTTACGATGAACCATCCGTTGTTATGTTTTACCCTTCCATCCAGCAACTGTAGAATTCCACCTTTATTTGTAATAGTAATCCTCTTGTATTCATCCTCCGGCGCAACTACCAAGATTTTTCCTTCAGCCATTGGGATTGCTTCTATTTCGCCGTCAGCTTCCTGCTCAACCGGCGTGTTAGCATATCTTGGGAATACTCCCGATTGATTATCAATTAAATAGGTTTTACCGAATAAATCACCCGGATATAATTCCAGGTTAAATCCGACCTTCCCAACCCATTCCGGGGGGAGAGGCTTGTCCAGATCTACAATTATATGAAACATATCGCTATCAGCAATAACTCTTATATGGTAGGTTAATTCAAAATCAGGATATATTATCGGCTGATCTTCCGTTAGCTCCCTGGTAGAATCGGGAAATTTTAAGGTCACTCTAATTTCCTCTTTATCTTTTAATATCTCTTTTTTTAATAAAAGCGGGTAAGGCTGCCATTGTCCCGGGGTTCTTGCTAATGTAAGATCACCGTCTGCTGCGACCCTTGTGTCATGTTGAATAATGGTTATTCCTCCTTGATGCCCTTCAGGATAAATATCGTTATGTACCATAACGGTAAGTCCGGGCGCTTCAAAATATCCATCCTTATTAATTTTTAATTCCTGGCTCCATAAATTTTTGCATGCGGTTATTATAAACAGAAAACAAAGAATAAATATCAGTATCTGTTTTATCATATTAATAATCTCCAAAAAAATTTTTAGTTGATATTAAAATGCAGTTTAGCTACAAGTGAATTATTATTATTTTCCATTGCAAAAAATGATGCGTTAATCGGTCCGAGAGGACGCAACACGATTCCTTTTGTTCTTCCATCGAGCATCCGCTGAAGAACAGGTTGAGAAATAGTAATTAGATTTTTGCTTCCCTTCCTATCATTTACATTAATATCGATTATCATTTGAGTATTTATAACATTTGTTAAAACCTCACCACTGCATAAAGAATTCAATGTTACAGATTCCTGATTCCATTCAGGATCGCCGCCGAGTATTTCAGTTACCCTAACCATTCCAAAATCTTTTCTATTATCCTGCGCTCTTTCTGCTGAATAAGTCGATAGTTCAAGCAGCCCGGAACCGTTAACTTTTTTGCCTTTAAACTTTTCTAAATCCCAGCGCATAATAGCATATTGCGAACTATTGACAGTTAATAAATAAACTTTCCCAGATTTATCGTTCACATGCCATTCATTAAATTTTTCTTCAGGATATTTTAAGTCAATCATTGCATCCTGTAAAACGGGGATATGATATTTAAAAGTCCCAACATGTGGAATCGGAGGTCGATATGGAATTGGATTTCCTAAATCCGGACCGGTAGAATCAACATTTACTATATCAGCCTTATAGTAATCAATATCAACACGATATTTTCCAAGTCCCCAATCCATAAGCGCAAGCTGAGCAAATATATGATCACCTTGAGGAACTGAGAAATGCGGAATGGTCAAACTTATCCTATGATAATTATTTGTATCGGGAATATCATATTCCATTAGATTGGAATGGTAATCTGTTGTGCTTTCTGTGTTTAAGCTGAGATTTACACGACGAGGTGCATGACTGCAGCGAATTCGGGCTTCAACTCTTACTCCGTAATTAGGCTGTTTTAATAGATTTAAATTAAAGTCATTAGAAATGCAGTGTATAATATATGCCCACCAGATACCGAGTTTATCAGTTGTAGCATCAACATAAATTGAAGCATAGTCACCTTTCTGCTTGAAATCCATAGTTGCGGTTCCATCTCCTGCAACAAACCCCCAGCCGTTCATTCCAGTTGTATCATACTCCATCGGTTTATTAAAGTTATCAATAAATTGTGCATACGAATTTCCGGCTATTAAAAAAATTATAATTATAAAAGGGACTAAAATGCTATAAACAATTTTGTTAGAATTCATATAATATCCAGGTTTGAAAAAAAACAAAAATTACTTAACAGTTTTATCCAAAGGCATTTTTAAACTATCATAAAGTTCTTTTCTTCCGGCTTTATCGTCTACTAATATTTCTCTTGCATACTTTGCAACTTGTTTAGCAACTGACCGAGGCACTACAATAACACCATCTCCATCTGCCACAATAATATCGCTGGGACAAACGAGTACACCGCCAATTACTACGGGACGATTAACAGATTCCAATTCATTTCTTCCTGGCCTAATGCCGCGTCCTTTTTGGCGAGAGTACAATGGAACTTTTTCTATAGCTATTTCATCATTATCTCTTGAGCATGCATCCGTGACAATTCCAACTGCACCATCCTTATGCCATTGAAGTATATTATACGAACCGATACTCCCAATGTCCTTTTCCTCGGCATCATCTATCGCAATAATAGTTCCTGGCTTAATCAATTTTGAAAATACTTCACTGGAATATTTATCATAAAAATTACCCTGCCAATCATTAAAATCTTCTCCGGGTTTCGGTCGATCGATTTTTTGTGTCGGAACATACCGGGCTGTTACCGCGATTCCACTAATGTGATGTGATAAATCTTTTAAATCTTTCCAGACAGGCTGGATGGCAGGATCAACAAGGCCTGTGCCCGGTAAACCGACCATGTCCATACCGTCAGAAACATCTGCAACACGAAGCCCTTTAAATAGTTCTAATATCTCCGAATCCTCTTCCGGTGAATATGTTCTTGTTTCTATAAAGTTTTTCCCCTTGGCAAGCCCGGCTTTATCTGAGTCCTGTGAAAAGATAAATGATGCCGGAAGAATTAAAAAACACAAAAAGTAATAAATTAGATTTTTCATGACAGGGTTCCTTATTGTTTATTAATAAAGAAGATCTTTCAATTGCTTGTTATTTGCCCGGGATAATTAAGCCCCTTATAAAGTGTATTAAGCAAATGCGATTGATAATCTGATGTATATTCCCAGAACATTGCACCTTTAAGATTGTGTTCATTAATATATTTACATTTAGCCTGTAACGATTCTTCATCATCATAAGTAATAAATATTTTCTCATCTTCGTTAAATAAATAGGGAGCACAGGAAGTTGAATCCCAGTAACGTACAAAGCCGTTCTTATTTACTAAATTCGGCTCAATATTTTTGAATGAACCACGAATATGCTTTCTTGTCTGACCGCCCGGCTCATAAAGTCCATGGAAATCCGAAGAAGTTACCTGCCATACATGTCCGTAAAAGGGTACTCCAAGTACAATCTTTTGCGGCGGAACACCTGCCGCGATATAATTTTGAACCATTGCATCGGCTGAGCTATGATTCGGATCCCGGGGATTGGTAAAAAGCGGGGCATTAAGCCCGGCAATAGAATCGGCATCGGGTTCACAAAAATCATAAGCCATAACATTTACAAAGTCTACGTATTTTTGAACTTTATTCATCTCCGTATTTGCGAGGTAATCATCAAATGCACCTGTTGCAGCAGTTAACCAATAATGCTTTCCATCTTTTCCTATTTCATCAAGTGCGCTTCGCAATTCTTTAACAAGGTTAGTGAAATTTTCTTTATCATCAGGGCGGAATACATTCCCATAACCTATCAAGTTTGGAAACTCCCAATCAATGTCGATACCATCGAGATTATTTTTCTTAATAAATTCTACGGCACTATTAATAAATTTTGAACGGCTCCCCTTAGTAAAGCACATATCAGAAAATCCGCCTGACCAGGTCCATCCTCCAACTGATATTAATATTTTAAGATCGGGATTTCTTGTTTTAGCTTGATTTAGAACTTTAAAATTCTCGGCATCGTTCTTAAAACCCTGTGCGATCTTACCATCTTTTATATTTGCAAATGCATAATTGATATGAGTTAATTTTTCTACTGCTATATCATTTTCATTAAGAAGGCTGTCACGCGGAAATAGGTATCCCACAATATATTTTTCATGTTCGGTGTTTTGTTTTATTGAATTCGAACCGGAACAAGAAATAATTATTATACTTAAAAATGCAGCAGTAAAAATTCGCCACATAACACCTCCAAATTTTTTACCAATAAAATCAATTTATTCTGTGTTTAGTCACCAGCCGAAACAGCCATTAAAAACCATGAATCATGCGGGAGCCATTGTTCTGTCCAGCGCCAATCATAATCTTTGCCTGTTACCGAATAAGGGATATCAAAATCAATATCATGTTCGTTATTTAACCCTGCAGTTATACCGTTGGAAATTCCGCCGGGTATATTGGTATATTGATAGCTTCCGAAAAACATATATTCAGGATTATTGTGCCCTACACCATAAAGCATACAGACATCAAAAGGATTTAGTCCAAGAATCCAGTCAAGTTGATCATTTGCATAATTTTCAAGCTTTTTTGTAAAGTCTTTATCAGAGTTAAAGTAAGGAATTGCCAGCCTTGCAGCGCAAGCGAGTGATGCTAAACGTGCATCTTCACCCTGCCACCAGGGTTCTGTTTCGGTATCATGCGGAAAGAAAAAGCTGCTGTTACGTTTTCCGTCTTTATGCTGAACCAGCTGCCGCGCATATCCAAAAGCGTTTGGCACTTCGGAAGTTATCGAAAGGTTAAATTCAAGCGATTTTTTAACAGCATCTAATACTTTTTGCCTGGTATTATTATCACAAATATGAAGATAGTAAATCAAAGAAACGATAGGAAATCCTTCATCCGAAGCATGGAAAAAGGGACGGTCGCCGTCATCGGCTCTCCAATAGTTAGTATAATTTTTCCATGATACTAATCTATCCAAAAGACTTACAGCTCTTTTATCCGCAGCTTTTTTGTATATATTTTTTTTTGTCGCTTTATATAACTCCGTAGCTGCTGCTAATGCGCAATAATCATCAATAATATTTTCTTTACCGTCATTAGTTAATAATAAATTATTTGATTCCAAATATTGGAATGCATCTTCAGCATATTTAAGATAAACATTAGAAGGAAAATCGCCGTAAACATTTAATTGAGAAGCCATAGCCAAAGAAGCAATTGCAATTCCCCCACCCTCACGGTAGCAAACTTCATATAAAAATTTTTTATTTATACCTTTAGCTAAAGCAGCAGGAGCAATAGTATCACTTTTTCCCATCTTGATCCTAAAGCCAGTCATTGCCGGAGCTAATCGACGGTCTTCAGGTTTTTTACCTGGACCTGGCGCTGAAACAGACCTATAAAACGATCCTTTGGGGTTCTTTACTCTAACAAGGTAATCGGCTCCATACAAAATTTCATCGATCATTCTTTTTTTGAACTGAGTAAAATTATCGTCATTCCTTTTATTCAACATTTCATAGCTTTTGCATAAACTATAAATTACCATCTGAATTTGCTGCGGAACAAAAAAAGATGTGAATGATAAATGTGATAAATGTTTCCCGTAATCACCTGTCGCGTCCTGCCAGCCGCCATGAACATCGATAGTATCTTTTCTTCCTTCAGCAAAAGTCATTTTCCTGTCGGCTTTTTCATTTTGCCCAACACACCGTTGCTCTTTAAAATAAGAAACAATATCTGAAATGGTATGCCTTTCAAGAATATTTTTTTGTATCAAGAATGGAAATGAATGTACCACTCCCCTTTCGGTTTCACATTCGATATAAAATTTCCCTTCCTGGTTCATTGAAGAAAAATTGATTGTCCAAAAATACCAGTTTTTCCACTGGTCTATTTTACCGACTTCAATTGGTTTTACTGTAGCTGCTTTTTTATCATCATTGTAAAATCTTATATAACAATTTTTAATTTCATCAGCTTGATATGCTTCAATAACAGCTTTTTTAGAACCTTCCAATTCATAGCCTAAATGATTTGTTAAAATTTTTATTTTCTGTCCGAAAATTTGGGAAACAGAAAAAGTTAAGCAAAGTATTAACAGGATATTTTTCATTTAAATTACCTTTACTCAGTAATTATCAGCACTTTAATTTGTTATAACCTTAATCGCAATCCCTTCTCACTTAAATAACCTGCGAGCCACGTCATTGAAAAAGCAATAAAAACCGCACGTAAAAGACCGGTAATGAATGATTCCCCGAACCATGAATAAATATCAAACCCGTTAAATGCTAAAGCAGAAAGTGCAAAAAGTTCAACGACAAGTGGTGCTAGGATGTATGCGAACAATGGATTTTTACCGGCAGGCTCTATTATCTTAAACCAAGAGCTAAAATTTTTCATATCAACAAGCCAATAGACAGCTATCCATATCCATATAGTGAAGGTTGAACTGAGCAAACACCATGGTACAGTTCCAAGGTTTTTACTAATAATAAACATTTTGTCAAATTTATTTAATTGATGTAGAAACAACCCGGCAATTAGCAAAAAAATACTGAGTCCGAATGCCCATTTCAGAATTTTTGTATGAACAAGATTCTTAAGATTTTCGCGAAGCTGATTTCCAAGTATAGCACCTGTAAGGATAATAGCCGTATGTGAACCCAATGTATAACTGACATTCATAAAATTTTCAATGAAAGGAAAATTATCCAGTAAACCGGCTTCAACAGCCATATAAAAGCAATAGAGTAAAACCACACCGCCTAATAATCCAACCTGGTTTTTCCTAAGGGGTATATAAAACAGACATGCACCAAGATATCCCCATCCAATAAGTCCGAGAATACCCCACCAGTATGGGCGCATTTGAATTAATGCGGTTTGATGTTCTCCTTTGAATAAGAAAAATAATATAATTAGTCCACCGGCAGCAATATATTTTATCCATTTCCTTGATAAAAAATAATCGGGATTATTGTTTCTATTCCAGATAATTATGACAAATACATACATCAGAATTATCCATAAATGAGGATTAAGAATCCCCTGATCCGAAATGCGATCTCCATTTACCATATAGACCCCAAGCAAAAGAAGCCCAGTGACACGTATTAATATATGTTTCCAAATGGAAAGTTGACTTTCACCCTTTTCTATTCTACGACCAATGGAAAAAGGAATAGACATACCCACAATAAATAAAAAGCCAGGGAAAACCCAATCGACAAAGGTCATACCGTCATGCATTGTAGGAGCGTGCTTCATCCACGCAGGAACATTTACAACACCTGCAAGATCATTAACAAAAATCATTACCATGATTGTAAATCCCCGGACAATATCTATCGATTTGATTCTACCTGTTTTTATTTTTTGAATATCCATATTTGATCTGATAATTTCAGCTTCTATTAAAGTGCTGTTTCCCACAAGTTATATTTTATTTGAGCAACTGCTCTTGTTTGAATAGAATCTCTTCCGGTTATATAATCTAATACTCCAGATTCTCCGGTCGCTTCATTGACTCTAATCCAGCTTCAGAAATTAATTCCCTATATGTTATCAGCCTAACATTGTTTTTTAAGACAGCATCTTCAAAAGTATGAGAGCATAGAGCATTTAACTCCCCTTGCCTATGTTGACTTACACGGTATGGATCGTCAGGATTGTTCATATCAACAAGAGCACTCATTTCACCGGTTTCCATACCGAGGTGAATCACCACAAGGTTTATTTCATCCTTCTTGAGATTATTAATAATTTCCATTAAACGGCTGAATTTTTTTTCAGGAGGAGTATCCCAAAGAGTATGATAATTTTCATTAAAGTACCTTGATATTCCCAAATGATATTCTTTGTCAAGTTTTTCAACTATAGCTTTTAATTCGGGTGTTGAAACAGCAGTAGTCATGTGAGCATCTAGGTAATCAATTCGCAGACCGGAATTAATTGCTCTTTCAATCTGAGCTCTCAGTTCAGTTTCAACTTCCTTTAAATTATAACCGCATTTGGCAAAATCTTCTTCGGATTCATAAAAATAGCCGTCGCTGTCTACAAGGCTTGGGACCGCAGATCTTCCTGCTACCGGTCCCCATTTATAATTTTTCCATTCCGAATTCAAAACTAAATGAATACCTACAGAAATTTGAGGATTGTCCTTTAAAATCTCTACTGCTTCTTTATACCACGGGCAAGTAAACATTACCGAGGTAGAAAATGGTATTCCAGTTTCAATTAATTTTTTAACTGCCATATTAACTGTGTGACACATTCCAATATCATCGCAGCGTATTAAAAGTTTCGTTTGAGCATTTACTTTTGATGTTAGTAAGTTTGTTGTAGTAAGTATAAATATCATAAAAAATATAAAAGGATAATTTTTCTTCATTATTTTAAAGGCCTATTTTATTTTTAAAATGAAATCTCTAACACAATTTTTCTCTATTCAATAAATCACAATATTTGAA